>Ga0334901_1001517_pt1 | contig 24005 bp, 24 predicted proteins | sample GraSluR3_MG_3_FD_207216 | JGI IMG/M metagenome (GOLD analysis project Ga0334901, IMG submission 207216) | Sludge microbial communities from methane-producing bioreactor in Wageningen University, Netherlands - Granular Sludge_15_08-R3 | ecosystem: Engineered > Bioreactor > Anaerobic >... | reverse complement strand
TGATCCACCATTTAGGGGAAGAGATTACTATGACGACCACCATCAGTATGTTGATGATTCGGGAGTAGCTCATTGGGGAGATCATGGCATCATGAGCCCCACGATCAGGTATCTAGCGGCAGATGCAGAGGGCTTTTTCTATAGCAGAGATCACTACAATCTATCGCATCATCTAGGGAAAATGGACTATGATTTTGAAGAGATCTTCGAGCAAGAATGGTCAAATAAAAGTGCCATCGCTGCCACGCAAGTCTCAGATAATGAGTATCTTGCCATAGACTACAGCCTTCGATACTTCGTGTTTAGCCCATCAGGAGATCCGGCATGGCCGGAGGATAGCTGGATATTTGAGCCTCAGTCCAAAGATCAGCAGATCATGTCCCTTGCAGAAAGCGCTTTCGTGACTTGGACAAACCAGAACTATACCGGGCTCTATCTTCAAAAGCTCAATAGCTCTCTCGTTGGCGTGGAAGACGAGCTCTTGGTGCCTGCAGCCATCAAGCTGGATGCAGTTTACCCAAATCCCTTCAAAGAAGCGCTCACGCTTCAGGTAGAGAGCAAATACGATGCCGTCGGAAAGCTGGAGATCTTCAATATCCGCGGTCAGTTGGTCGCCAGACAGGATGATCTCAGATTGGCAAAGGGCACAAGTCATTTTTCTTGGAACGGCAAAGATGAGAGAGGACGAGATGCGGCAAGCGGAGTATACATCCTGAGACTTATGGTGGATGGACAGATCCCGATCACGCAGAGGACGCTCAAACTAAAGTAGTTAAGCCTTTCGCACACAGATTTGCTTGACAAATCGCTGCCTGCAAAAGCCTATGATCTTTATGGAAGATAAAGATCGCTATCTCATTTTGGATGCAGAACATCCCCTGATCTGCACGGATCGGCTTTATGACGAGATGATCCTCTACAACCTTGACCCGGCAAAGCGGCAGCGGCTGTACCAAGGGTTTCTACGCATCACCGGGAAGAACATCGATCAGGATACTGCATTAAGCGCTTTATCCGGGGGACAAAAAGTGATCTTGATGGTGCTGCTGGGGCTGAATTGTCCGGCTCAACGGCTTTGTTTGCGGGAGCTCTCCCTCAGTTTAGATCCCACTAAAGAAGCTTTGCTCCGAGAGCTTATGGCAAAAAGTACGAAAGAGATCATCGTAGAGGGAGAGTTGTGATCCGGATCGAAAAAGGCAGATACGATGTCTGGCCCGGATTTAGTTTGAAAATCCCGGAGCTGATAAACTTTTTGCCAGAGAATGTGTATCAGCTTGTGGGCCCAAACGGAAGCGGCAAGAGTAGCTTCATCCACAAGTTATTGCTCCCCCAAGCGCGGGACACTAAAGAGATTTACCTACTTTGTATTCAACAGCAATTGCACCTTCAGCTCTATGCCATGAAGGCATTGGCGGCGATTTATCGTCCGGGTTTACGAATGCGAAACGAAGAAGATCTCTGGAGCTATCTTTGGGAAGACCTCGCCTTGCAAGAGGATTCCCATCCAGTTTGCGTGATAGCCGATGAGGCCCACTCGCTCGTGCTTCCGCCGGATCTTCGCCGCCCGTCCTGCGTGATCTACAGCTCTCATCGTTACCATTTGGAAAACACCTGCCAGCTGCATTTTGAACCCATAAGTGCCACAGAATCTGAGATCCATGTATAGATTAAGCCTTGCAGCCACTATCTTTTGCGCATATTGCATTATCTTCGGGATCTTCTATTTGCACGATCTTTTTTTGCAGAGCGTAGCGCTGATCTTGAGTTTGATCGTTGCTTTCATCAAACCCGGGTGGCGCAGTACCCTGCAAAATCTGAAGATTCTCAGCCCATTTGTGGGGATGCTGGCGGTGATCTATGCCCTTTTTATCCTTTTGGGAATCAGTCCCCAGGGAACAAACGCGTTGGACTATTGGGTCTCATATGGCATGCCGAGACTTCTGCTGCTCATCAGCTCTTTCATGGTCTTTCGGATCTGCTTCTCTTTCGTCAGCGTAAACGATCTGATCAGTTCGCGATTGGACATCCGCTATCTGAAGTATCTGATCTTGGGGAAGATCCTCTATGATGCGGCATTTCACTCTTTCGACAAGATCAGATATTGGCAAAACATGAGCCCCTCGATGAAGAAAGCTCCAAAGGGATTCACAGAGAGATTCAAACGAAGCTTGGCAACTACATTGGCATTAGTATTATACACTTTGGCGGAAGCCGAAAACAAAGGACGGCAGATCGACGATATCATTCGCCACTGCCACAAGGAGAGAACATGAAATGGTATCTAACGGTCGGTTTTACGATCTTGGTGATGGTCACTACCCTCTTGATTCGCATCCCCATCCCCGGGGGCGGATACTTCAATTTTGGCGATGTCGTGATCGTTTTTTGCGGACTCTATGCCGGACGCAAAAGCGGACTCATCGCAGGCGGTATCGGCTCAGCTTTGGCTGATCTGATCGGATTTCCACTCTTTGCGCCGATCACTCTCGTCGCAAAAGGACTTTTGGGATTTTTTGCCGGCATGGGAAAAGAAGCTGTGGGGATGAAGAAGAATCTCTGGCCGATTTTGGGCGCAGTGGTGATGGTGGCAGTGTATTTCGTTGGCACCTGGATTCTGCCCACATTCGGCAAAGCCGCGGCGATTGCCGATCTATTGCCAAATGTCATGCAAGCCATACTTGGTTTCATCGGCGGCAGGCTACTCTTTGCTGCTTATGTGAAGATCGAAGATCTCGGCTGAGTTTTCCAATCCACTCCTTGCTCATTGGATAGCATATAGCTGTTCTGTCCATCTGGAGCATCTTTTTTGGACAGCGGTTTGGCTGTCTGTTCAGCACTTGTGCATTCGGCAAGGACTTCCTTATTTGAAAAGCGTGTTTGCTCTCTGAAGAAAACGAGATATCATTTAATTAAATGCAAAATAAAAGTATAAGGTGGTTTCTATGCCGATACCTTTTAACATGAACCGTATGAAAGATACGGAATTGCATTACCCTCAACGCTTTGCAAGTATGCAGCAGAAAGATTTTGGCCTCGTTTTTTGGAATGAGGGAAACAAGGCATCTCTGGAAAGTAATCATGCCGTGGTCACAGATCACATCGGAGTCGAAAGCAGTATTCGTAACATCGAATCCTTCTACAAAGCAAAAGGTATCAATCCATGCATCTATTCCTCTTTGATTCCCAATGAATTGGATAAGATCGGTGAATCTTTGGAGAATCATGACTTTCAGGTGGAAATGAAGAGTCATGAATATTTCCTGCACGATCATGAGAGTAGCCTCAAACCGGCTGATGATCTCATTATCCGGAGAATCAAGCAATTGGATATCGACATCATGGAGACCATCGCTTTGGAATATGGTGGAGATTGGACGATTAAGGTGGTAGAACGCCACCTGCTGCATCCCTCCTACCATCTTTTGGCAGGATTCCATAATTCAGAGCTGGCTGCCTTGGCGTCGGTGAGCACCCATGCTGGATACAGCCGAGTTTCTGACATATTTACCCGACAGAGATTTAGGGGAAGGGGATACGCTGGTGCGATGATCCACTATCTGGTGAACTATCACCGCGGGATCAGCCAAAACCATCTCTATCTTTTCTCCGACCATCCCGGAACGACACGGATCATCGAAAAAGGAGGCTTCACCGTGTTGCCGAGGGATTTCCAACCCTGGGTGGCAACCAAGCAGCTATAACGGATCTATTTACTTTTATCAACGACGTGACGCGGGATCTGGAAGGGGAGTCTCGCCAGGAGCTCATAGTTTACCATATTGCTTAGCTCCGAGAAAGATGCAACCGTTATCTGCAGATCACCCTGTTTGCCGATCAGCACTACTTCGTCTCCGGCTTTGACCGATGGCAGGTGGCTCACATCGACCATGAACATATTCATGTTTACCATGCCGACTACCTCTGCTTTTTTGCCGTGGATCAGGACGTAGCCAAAGTTGCTAAGGCTGCGATTGTAGCCATGATAATAGCCGATCGGGATCGTTGCTAGACGCATGTTTTTGGTAGCGAGGAAGGCGTTACCGTAGTTGATGAAATTGCCCCGCTGCACCTGTTTGACGCTCATTACGCGGCTCTTCCAGCTGAGGACGGTCTTGAGAGGATCTCTGGTAAACTTTGAGTCTTCCGACAAGAGGTTCTTCATCTTGGTTTCCATCGATGGCCAAAAGCCATAATGAGCGATGCCAAACCGCACTAAATCCATCATTGTATCCGGGTAAATCAAAGCAGCCGCAGAGCATGCGCTATGATAGTATTGCGGAGAAAGTCCGCTCTTCTTCAGGAACTTACGTTGGCGATTGAAGCTTGCCATCTGCTCGTGAACGCGGGAGAAATTGGCGATGCTCTCCGCTCCGGCATAGTGGGTGCAGATTCCTTCCAGAAAGAGATAGCGGCTGTTTTTCTTGATCAGCCGGATGATATCCGGGAGGATCTCTTCTTCTATTCCAGTGCGATACATCCCGGTCTCGAGTTCGAGGTGGATGCGGGCTTTCTTCTTGACCTTTCGGGCGGCAGAGATTGCTGCTTCAAGGCGATCCTGAGTGAACACATAGAAGGCAATCTCATGATCTATGACCCATTCCATCTGATCGTCATCGAGCATGCCCAGGATGACGAGGTGACTGTCCCGGCGCTTGACCTGTAAAGCACGATATGCCTCATAAGCGTCGTAGACGGCAAAATTACGGATTCCGTTTTCCTCTGCAAGGGGGACAAATTCTTCGATGCCATGCCCATAGGCATTGCCTTTGATCACAGATACAAAGGTGCGATCCTTGCCAATGCGCTTCTTTAAATAGCGGATGTTTTTCTTTAAGGCACTTTTATCCAGTTCGATCCAGCTGGGTTGCAACATATTCTCACTCCAATTTATCTTCTTCTATCCAAAAAAGCTTAGTATCACCGCAAAAAGCTGTAGTCAAGAAAAAAATACAGGCCACAATCTGAAGTCTAAATCGCCCAGATAGACGATGCATTTACGATCATTATCCAGCCGGTTGGACTACAAAATCCATGACACATCTGCTCTTCCCGTTGCGGACGGCTTGGACTGCAAGCGCAAAGATCGTGTCAGGAGGTTCTGTATGTAGTCCAAAGAGCCACATACCGAGTGCTCAATTCGGGACTAAAGAAGGCTCATTGAACTCCACAAAGTAAGCCCTTTGACTTCAATTGTCTAAGTGCTCAGTTCCTGATTCTGCAAAAGCTCAGATTCGAAGAGAAGGCGACGAAACCCGTGAGAGTCAACCCTGAAGACTTTTGTGATCAAGGCTCAAAAGCCGTCCTGATGGGATCTCGTACAGCACTTTTTGCTTGACAGCATAAGACTCCCACAGCTCTATGCAATAAGGTAAAAAATATTGTAAATATAGGAGATAGAGATGCTTACCATTGACTGGAAAGAAAGGCTGACTTTAGATACAGACGATTATCTGGAACACAAACTCCCCGGGAGAGATTATGATTTTGAGATCATATTCAATGCGTATCCCGAAAGGATCAATGGTAAGATCCCCTCCGAAGTGATCACCTTTATCAGCGGCATCATGGTGCAACGCATGGGCAAGAAGCATATTGATTACTTGCCGTTTTTCAGGCACTTATGGCTCAAGAAAGGGGATTATGGAAAGCTTGCTTTTGGTGCGATACTGGCAAAGATCCTTAATAAAAAGCCGGAGATATATCTGCCCTTGCTCGAAGAGATGATGCAGAGCGGAAACTACTCTGAGATCAATGCCTTATTGGACAAGGTGATGCTGCCCTTGGTGCGCAAGTATCCCCAGAAATATCTCGACCGGGTCTATGCCTGGAGTAAAAGCAGTAATCAGGAGCTTGCCCGCTCTGCGATCAATTTTCTGGTCAAGCTGATCAAACGCCGTGAAGATCTCATCCCTGATGTACTATCTCATTTCCAGAGCCAGTGGAGCTATCCCCTTGGCGAGATGCAGAGCCTGCACACTATCTTTTTGAAGACCGTTGCCAAGCTGGATCCAGCACAGTATATTGCTGTATGGAATGAATATGGCATCTCAAGAGATCCGCAGATTGTGGAACTTCTGAGCTCTTCGATCATCGATTATCATGAAGATTTTGAGGCAGTGGTGGAGATCTGGACTAAAAGTGGCAATGCCCGTGTCAAAAAAGCCGGACTCGCAGCTCAGAAGATCATCAACAAGAAAAAAGGAGCCAAAGCGTAGTGGATCTCAGCATATATATTACCACCCTGGGAATGGAGCGCCTGCAAAAGCGAATTAACGAGCTGATGACTGAGCGTCCGGAAGTGATCAAAGCCCTGGCGATCGCCAGAGAATTTGGCGACCTATCAGAAAATGCAGAATACAAAGCAGCGCGTGAACGTCAACGTGCCATCGACAGCGAAATCGATTATCTTAGAAGAAGATCTGCCCAGCTCAAAGTTATCGATACCTCAAACTTTCCCAAAGATGCAGTTCGCTTCGGCTGTTCCTGCAGAACGCGGGACGAGGATACCGGGGAAGAGCTTGACTTCCTGCTGGTGGGTGCGGCAGAATTGAACTTCTATGAGGAAGAAACAGCCCGGCAAGTTGTGTCGGTGGTATCCCCAATCGGCAAAGGCCTCCTGGGGAAAAAACTGGACGAAATCGCGATCATCAAAGCCCCGATGGGCGAGCGAAAGCTAAAGATTCTAAAGATTATGTAAAAATAAAAGATAAATGGAGTATCAATGAAAAAAGGTCAAACTCAAAACAAGCTGACTTATGAGCGTAAGAACTTCTGGAAAGACGCCCCGGCCAGCGAACAGAAAGCGGCAATGGATTATGCCGTGGCTTATAAAAGTTATCTGGATCAAGCCAAGACAGAGCGTGAAGCTGTGGCATGGACTGAAGACTATCTCAAAAAACAAAAATTCGTAGAGATCAAGGGCAAAAAGGGTGCAAAAAAGGTATATAGCATATTCCGCGGACGCACCATGGCAATGGCCATTTTGGGCTCAGAGCCACTCAGCAGTGGCTTCAACATGGTGGCTGCTCATATAGATGCTCCCAGGATTGACCTCAAACAAAACCCCCTCTATCAGGATGGCCCCTCCGAGATGGCTTGCATGCGCACTCATTACTACGGTGGCATCAAGAAATATCAATGGGTCTCAACCCCTCTGGCGCTGCATGGCGTGGTCGTTAAGACAGATGGCAGCTTGCTCAATATCAGCCTTGGAGAGAAGGAAGACGAGCCGGTCTTCATCATCCCGGATCTGCTGCCGCATCTTGCTCGTAAAGAACAGTATTCCAAAAACATCGGCGATGCAATCGACGCATCAAAGCTGAATCTCGTATTCAGCGGCATGGTCGAGCCTTCCACCAAAGAAAAGGAAGCAGTCAAGCTCTTTGCCCTGCAGGCGTTAAACAAAGCCTATGGCATCACCGAAGCTGACTTCCTCTCGGCAGAGCTCTATCTTGTGCCTGCCTGCAAAGCCCGCGATGCCGGCATCGATAGCTCAATGGTCGCAGGCTATGGCCAGGATGATCGCATCTGTGCATACACTGCCCTGACTGCCCTGACCGATGGTGCTGCCGCTAAACCCAAACGCACCATGATTGTCTATTTCTCCGATAAAGAGGAAGTAGGCAGCCAGGGAGCTACAGGCGCACACTCAATCTTCATCCAGGATTTTGTGTCGGATCTGATGGAATATAAGGGCGAGGAAAACACCAGCGCCAATTTGCGCAAAGCATTCATCAATTCCCACATTCTCAGTGGCGATGTGACAGCTGTCGTGGATCCCAATTATCCCAATGTTCACGAAAAACAGAATGCCGTAATCTTCAATCATGGCATTGGCGTGTCCAAATTCACCGGCAGCGGCGGCAAATATTCTTGTAACGATGCCAATGCTGAGTTCACCGCCAAAGTGCTCAAGACCTTCACCGAAGCCGGAGTGTTCTGGCAATTGGGTGAGTTGGGCAAGCCAGATGAGGGCGGTGGTGGCACCATTGCTTACATCCTTGCCAATCTCGGTGCTGAAGTAATAGACTGTGGAGTGGGTCTGATGGGCATGCATTCTCTATATGAGTTGTGCTCAAAAGCAGATCTCTATTCCACTTATAGGGCTTATAAAGCTTTTTTAACAACACATAACTAGGAAAGGAGTATTCCATGAAGCAAATCATCATCATGTCGCTGGTATTGCTTGTTTTCACCGGATGCGTCAGCAATTCTGCATATCGTGCTCAGGAAGAAAGAGTAACCAATCTCGAATCTGCCTTGATGCAAAACAACGAAGAGCTCGTCGTATTGCGCAAAGAAATCATGCAATCCCGTCGAAGCACCGCTTCCACTGTAGGCTCAGCTTCTGATATCGAGCAATTGAATCAACAATTGCTGCAAAATGAAGCTGATATGAGAAGTATGCTTGAAGAGCACACGATCTTGGCACGCACCGTAAACGAGATGAATGCTAATATCGTAGAAGCAGATCGTCAGATCGTGCAGATGATTCAGGATCTTGAATATCGGATCAATACCATTTCCACAGAAGGCATGAGCCCCGATCAGATCAGAGAATCGTCTCCAGAATTACAACGTCAGGTAGAAGCCAATACTGAAGCGATCAGAAACCTCAGAGCTGAGATTCAGAGCCTCAAGGAGAAGATCGAAAACGTCCCTTTTGATAGCCAGCCCGGAACTATAGAACAAAGCGAAGTTCCGGAGTATGAAGCTGCCCGGGATGAATATTACAAAGGCAATTTCAACACTGCCAGAACCAAGCTGGATGCCTTTTTGGCAAAGTATCCCAATAGCAAATACTCAGGCAATGCGGTCTATTGGAAAGGTGAGAGCTATTACGCTCAGGCCCGCTTTAACGAGGCACTGCGTGAATTCCAGAATGTGCTCTCTCGCTATCCCAAATCCTGGAAAGCCGGAGATGCCCAGTTTAAGATCGGCCTCACCTACAAACAAATGGGCGATCACGAAGCAGCCAGAACCGAGCTGAACAAAGTGAAAACATCATATCCCAGTTTTGAAAGAATGGATCTGGTTGAGCAGCATTTGGCTCAAATTAAATAGTAAAGAATGAGAAAAACGCGCTGTTTTTTGCTTGTATCAATCGTTCTCTTTGCCCATATCGCAATGGTATGGGCAAAGGGGATTGATCAAGAAGCAGAGCTGGTCGCTTCAGAGATCGTAGAAAGTATCTCGCTCTCGGAAGCGATCTTTTTGGATATCCGCTGTGGAGAATGGACTCCCGCTCTGTCTCAGCACCTAAAGCAGAAACTGCTGGCACAGGGTGCGGATATTCGGCAAACGCGCAATAGCTCGATCTTTGCCGATCTCGATCAAGAATCACAAGGGCCAAGCTTAAGCGAATATGGTCTTGATCTGGCCAGATTGGTGCAAGTGAGCATGAATCTGTCCTGGCAGACCCGGGAGCACAAGAGCTTCTTCTCTTATCGGACAGAGCGGATGATAGTGCACAATTTTGAAGTAAAGCAAGTGCTGCTTCCCGAATATAGACTCATCAGTATAGACAGTTTTGATCATGTTGTTCCAGACAGTCCGGATGGTAGCCTTTCGGCTCCACGGCTGCGCTGGTTTGAACCGCTGATAGCCACCACGGCTATCGCATCCATAGTTTTTTTACTATGGACCATTGAATAGAGGAAAATCCATGAGAAAATACCTTAGCATCCTGCTCGTGCTCCTTCTGGCATTTACAGCTTGCAGCAAAAACAAGGTGGAGCTAAGCACAGATGAGAAGCTAGAAATGGCAGACGAATTGTATGACCGTGGCAAATTTGCCAGAGCTGCCAGTTTGTATGATGAAATATCTTTTGAGCGCAAATCCGCTGCCACCGCCTATGCCACTCTGCGGATGGCAGACAGTTATTTTGCCATGAACAAATTCACCGACGCCAGGCTCAAGTATCAGCAATTTTTGGATGGCTTTCCGGATCACACCAATGCCTCCGATGCATACTACCGGATCGGACTCTGTCTCTTTGAGGAATCCTTGAAACCTGCCTATGACCAAAATGAAACTGTGGCAGCCATCGAGGCCTTCCGAAATTTCATCGAGCGCTATCCCAACGACAGCCGCTATAACAATGCCCTGGAATATATCCGACGCGCTCAATACAAGCTCATCGAAAAGAAATATCTCAATGGATATATATATTACAAGATGAAGGACTACAGCGCTGCACTGATGTATTTTGAAGAGGTCATAGCCTTGGGAAATACGGACGCGTTGGATCGGATGTCCTTGTACTACTCGGCCTTATTACATTTGCACCAAGATAATCATGATGCTGCCATAGCCGCCTATGAACGCATACGAGCGCGCTATCCCGGTTCCAAAGAAGCAAAAAAGCTATACAGCAGGTTTCAGTAAAGATTATGCCACACAAAAGTTTTCTCAAAGGCGCCTACGCAATCTTGGGCGGGAGCTTTGATCCCATCCATAATGGACATCTATATCTGGCGAAAGAGGTGCTGAGCCTGAGCCCTGTGCACAAAGTGATCTTGATCCCCAGCTACAACCACAATTTCAAGGGTGAGAGCATCATCCTAGATTACGATACCCGCCTGGCTCTTGCCCAGGAAGCGGTAGATCACTTTAGCCCACTCAATTTTATCCAGCAGCCTGCGGAAGATTATCGCACCCCGATCGAAGTCTGGGATGCCGAACGCGGCGAAAGCGGCTATACCAGCGATTTGGTGCGCAAGCTCCTCGCAAGCCATACCGAACAGAAATTTGCCTTCATCATCGGGGCAGACAATCTGGAAAAGCTTCCCCAGTGGCACGATTTTGAATGGCTTCGCCAGAACCTTCACTTCATCATCCTGCCCAGACCGGAGTGTACCATGCCGTGTGATGTGCTTTCCCAAATCGAGCATAGCATCCTGGATATGCCGCTGTGTAGGATCTCCTCGTCGCTGATTCGCAAGAATATCGAACTTGGGGAAAGCATCAATGATCTTGTCCCAGAAGAGCTTGAGATCCGCATTCGGGATCTATATCGGAATCGGAATTGAAGAAAGAACGCTTCCTGGATAAGATCCCCTTGAGTCCCAAGCAAAGCACCAAAGAGGAGATCGCCAATGCTATCACCCACGGCATTGGAGTTGGTCTGGCGATTGCCGGACTCATTGTGTTGGTGGTCTTTGCCGCCCGTATCAGCGATACATGGAAAGTGGTATCTTTCAGCATCTACGGGGCCACGATGATCACCCTCTTTCTTTCCTCAACCCTTTACCACGCCTTCCCTCAGCCCTATGTGAAGCGGTTTTTTCGGATCCTGGATCATTCCTCGATTTTTCTATTGATCGCCGGGACCTATACACCAGTGACGATTGGCACGATGCGGGGTGGATGGGGCTGGACCCTTTTTGGCATCATCTGGGGGCTCACCTTGATCGGGATCATTCTCAAGATCTTTGCAATGCGCAAGCTAAAATGGGTTTCCACCGTGATTTATCTCAGCATGGGATGGATTATCCTGATCGCGATCAAACCTCTCATGAACACGGTCAGCACCGCTTTTTTGGTTTGGATCCTGATCGGTGGATTGGCTTACTCGTTGGGTGTGATCTTCTATGTGGCCAGAAAGATGCCATTTCACCACGCGATCTGGCACATCTTTGTGCTTTTGGGCTGCACCAGTCACTTCTTTGCGATGCTCACTTTAATCAGCAAATCCTAAGTTTTCAGCATTTTTCCCTATCAAACGGCTAAGTCTCTGCTATCTCACTAGTTCTGTAGTCGTCTAATGGGAGAGAAGCGGGGACGGGGCGCGAGCGCTGCGCGCTACGAAATTGAATTGAGAATTGAGGATTGAGAATTTTCTGTGCTTCTTGTTCTGATCTAGCACGAGCGACTTTATGTTCACAGATTTGCACAAATTAACACAGATTTGGTGGATCAGGGTCATGGCCTTGGATGCAGCAAAAAGTGGATGCTCCTTCCAGACTCATGAGGAACATAAACGTCAAGATGACGTTCCCACGATCCTGCGCAGAATAGATGAAAGGCGGAGCTCTAAAGCGGCTCCACTTGCAGATAGCGTCCGACTATCTTGAGTAGTTTTCCGGTCTTAAAAGAGACCGTGAGCACCGCATCTTGATCTGTGCCATAAACGGAGAGGATGACCCCCTCTTTGTGCTCCTTGTGCCATACTTTTTGTCCGATGCGAAACTGTTTCTGGCTCTCTCGAATTGCGATCTTGGGCTTTTTGTAGCTGCTTGGGGGCTGGATCGCAACCTTGTCGGGGCAATCGATGAGCTCTTCTCCCAGGCCGCTGAGAAAGATGCTGGGCTTACAGAGCTGATATGTATCGTAGGTGCGGCGGGATTCTGCCAGACTAAGGATCAAGCTGCGTTTGGCACGGGTGATTCCCACATAAAACAGGCGGCGCTCTTCTTCGATTTCTTCTCTGGTATCCATGCTCATGCGATGCGGAAGCAGCTCGTTTTCGATCCCTGCGATGTATACAGTCTCAAATTCCAAGCCTTTGGCATTATGCAGAGTCATCAGGCGCACACTTTGCTGGTCTTCTGAGACCTTGTCCAGGTCGGTCTGCAGGACGATATATGGCAGAAAATCTTCTAAAAGTGCTACTCTCTGATGGTCTTCTTTGAATCTTTCGGCAAATTCATTGACTGACACCACAAATTCCAGGAGGTTCTCGGCTCGCGCGATGTCCTTGTGATCGCTGCTTTTGCGGTAGAGCTTGACCAATCCCAGCTCTTCGACAATCTCTTTGACCAGCTCGGATGCTGGCAGGCTTTTGGCTGAATCACTCCAGGCCGAGAGCATTTTGCTGAATTCCCCGACACGTTTGATGGCAGCGCCTTTAAGCTCCGTCACCGCCTCAGGATTGTGGATTACTTTATATAGAGGAAGGCGGGTCTTGGCTGAGAAGCTAAGCATGCGACTGATGGTGGTCTGACCGATGCCGCGAGGCGGCTCGTTGATCGCGCGTAATAGGCTTTCGGTATCGTGTGGATTGACTATCGCACACAGATATGCCATGATGTCTTTGATTTCCTTGCGTTGGTAGAAATGTAAGCTGCCCACGATGCTATAAGGGATCTTTTGCTGCATCATGGCGTTTTCAAAGAGGCGGGATTGAGCGTTTGTGCGATACAGAATTGCGATCTCTCGGAGATCTTCGCCTGCTTTGTAGCGTCTGCCAATATCCCTGGTGATCTCATCAGCTTCGAGATTTGCATCGCTATATACATGCAGGCTCGGTCGTTTTCCAGCGCCCAGATCGCTCCACAGTTCTTTGTCGTGACGATTTTTGTTGTGGCTGATCACTCGGTTAGCCAGATCAAGAATCGCTTTCGTGCTGCGGTAGTTTTGTTCCAGGCGGATAATCTTGACACTCTGGTAATCGCGCTCAAATTCCAGGATATTACGCAGGCTGGCTCCCCGAAAGCTATATATGGCTTGATCGTCATCGCCCACCACGCATACGCGCTGGTGCAGCTTGGCCAGTTGGTGAATGATCTCAAACTGCGCTTTGTTTGTATCCTGATATTCATCGATCATGATGTATTGGAAGATATCCTGATACTTGCTGCGAATCTGATCCTGTTCCCGCAGAAGCCTAGCAGTATAGAGCAGGATATCATCAAAATCCATAGCTTGATTGAGCAGCAGGGATTGCTGATAAAGAGACCATATCTTCACGAAACCGCGTAAGAAGGCATTGCTCTCATATTCGCTTTTGTCTAGATCTTCCGGTAGACGAAGACGGTTTTTATAGCGGCTGATCCTTGCCAATACACGGTTAATGGGGAAGGTCTGAGGATCAAATCCGTGCTCTTTGTAGATCTTTTTCAAGACAGATTTCTGTTCATCATCGGCATAGATGGAGAAGTTCGTATTGTAGGGAAGATGCTGGGATTCATAGCGCAGGATGCGCAGGCAAATGGAGTGGAAAGTGCCCACCCAGAGAGAGCGTACCGAGATCCCGAGCAGCTTTTCGAGCCGATCTTGCAGCTCGCGGGCTGCTTTGTTCGTAAAGGTAACAACCAGGATCTTCCAGGGCGGGATCTGCTTTTGGCGGATCAGATAGGCAGTGCGGTAGATGATGCAACGGGTCTTTCCGCTACCGGCTCCGGCGAGCACGAGGATGGGGTGCTCGGTATCTGTTACCACCTCCTGTTGGCGGTCGTTGAGTGCCTCCAGATAATCTATCATTGAGAGGGTATGCGCACAAAATGCGGGGAGCTTTGCCGGCCTTCCAACCTTCCCGCCTCATAGTCTTTGTAAGCAGAGATCCTGTAATAATAGTCTCCGGGTGCCACGGTCGGATCATCGGCGGAGCTATGGCTATAGCTTTGCCTATCCGATCCCTGAATGTGCGGACGGGTGGCGATGATGGCATAAGCGCTATAGTAGCCCAAGCTGCGATAGATGATGTAGCCATCGGTATTGTGATGGCTGTTTGAGTTCCAGCTTAGATTCACATAGGGAGTGGCTTCTTGAACGCCATAAACATCAGATTGCACGCCGCTAACTTCTACGGGAATCGTGATGTTGCTGTCAAAATTGGGATCCAGAGGATTATCGCGTTTTATGTTGCAAGCACATTGACTGATCAGGGCAAAGGCCAGTAGCATGATTCTCTTCATCACATCCTCCTAAAAGCGAAACTCTATTCCGGTGGGGCTTATCTGTAGGGGAGAACTACTGCTGCGAGACATGATGTCCCGCCAGAGATCCGCATTGTACTCTGTGGTGGAGACAACGACATCATAGATGTTATATGCCCAGATGACCCCGGCGAGTCCGGTTAAGAGCAGTGAATAGTGTTGGGGAGTCTGGGTTTTTCCCCAGAGGTGGTTTATGTCGTCTATCTGAGTGGCGGCCTTGTATTTGTCGTAGTTTCTTTGGGCTTGGTCGTAAAAATATATAGCCCCAACTATTGAGACCAATTCCATGCTCAAGATCACCGTAGCCTTGGTATTGTGATTGGTGGCAAATTGGCCCCATCCGGGGATTACAGCGCTTTTGATGATGTTTCCTCTTACGGGCACGGATTCCATTTCATAGAGTTGTAATCTGCTCTGTCTGGCGTCCAGATCGCGGCGGTAGCTGAGACGCTCACGATAGTCCTGCCATTCGTACTTGGTAGTATCAGCAAATGCCTGGATATTAAAACCTTGGGCAAAACAGAGGCTAAGGCCTTGTAGGATCAGGATCAGTAGCATGGATCTAAGTATGTGTTTCATTTTCTGGAATCCCCCTCCTTATTGCATAATATCTTCTGAAAGTCGGTTGAGTGGGATGATGGAGCGATCCCGAAGGTTTACCTGCCACACATAGAGAAAAGTCTCTGTGGGGGTCAGGATGTCGTATCTGGCTTCATATTTATATTGCCCTGAGGATAGTAAGATCTTCCAGCCGCTATCGCGGATATCAGCTTGATCATGGGCTTCGCGGACCTCAGCCAGCTTGGCATTGATCCGGCGTTGCAACAAACCGTTTCGATATTGGGCGATCACTCTGCGGGTGACTCCGGTGGGATCCTGATCAGCTTCGATCAGGTTTTGCATATTTTGCGCTTTTTCGCGAAATTCTGGACGCGGATCGAGAGCATATGCTTGATTATACAAGCTACGTGCATCGCTAAAGTTTTGCGTGATTTCCATTCGTTCTGCTTCGCTGCCGAGCCGATCTGCTTCCTTGATATCGAGCTGTTTCTGTTTCAGCACAGCGATTGCTTCATGGGCAGGAGGATAGTTTGGGATGACCTCAAAAGCTCTGTTATATTGCCGCAGGGCAGCATCGAAATCTCTTGATTCCATGAGTTGGTTTCCCACTTGTATAAAGTGATGTGTGATGTCTTTGAGCTTGGCATCGACGATCGCTTGCTTGGCGGGATTGTATTGCACGGCAATGCGGTAGAGTCGATCAGCTTCCGCATATTCGGCCGCATCAAAGATCTCATCTGCCTGAGCCTGATAGACATCCGAGATCAGAGCATTGATCACATCAGCATCTACGACAGGATACAAGGAAAGCTCAAAGAGTTCCTTGAGGGCATCCTCATAATAATTCTGCTCCAGCAGAGTGGCTGCGTAGTCTATCTTGGTGTCGATAAATTGCCGCACAAAGTATCTGGCTTGAATTTCATAGGGATTACTCGGGAACTGGTCGTAAAGATACTTATAATCTTCCCAGACGGCATCGCGGTTGTGGTATTCTTCCATATTGATATTGATGCGTCTGAGCAGGGCTTGGGGAGTAAGGGGGCTTTTGGGGATCTCACGGATGATGTTATCCATATAGTGTTTGGCCAAAGGAAGATCTTCATTTTGCTGAGCTTCCTCGCCCATTTGGTAGTATAGATCTGCCAGTTTGAGGTCGGCTGCATCAGAATTTGCCAGCTTGAAAAAGCGGATGGCAAGGGGCCTGTTGCCTCTTTCCAAAGCAGTGTCTCCCAATTCCAGATAGCTGCTGCTCCGAATCAATTCAGCACGAGTGATGATGGCACCATTTTGTGCCGTATCAATCAAGTTGTCTATCTCCAGTATGGCCGCCGCATATCGCCCGTTTTGGTAGTGATCCTCCGCGCTGTTGAGTCGGTTGATCTCACATGCACTTATCATCAGCATCAGCAGGACTGCTGCAATGCTCATGATAGTGCCGGGCTTTGCTCTGAGTATTTTGTCCACAGAAATTCCTCGTTATATATAGTACTTTTTGCCTTGGATAACTTCTTCAAAGCGGTTGTCAGGATTCCGCCCGAGTAGCTCAAGAGTCTCTTTTCTGCATTCATGGGTGAGGAGGATGCGTTTGATCCCCCAATCTTTTAGCTGTAGGATCTGTTGGGGATCAGGATGACCGGAATCAACCAGAATGGTGTGGGCACCGGAGCAAAAATTCGCGATGCTATCCGTGGTTGTGAGATCCGAGCTATAAACAAAAGCGCCCTCAGGGGAATCCACTTTGAGCGAGAAAGCTTTTTGCCGGTTTGGTAAGCTCTGGGCGCGGATGATCTCTGAGTATCCCACCAGATGGTCGTTTGGCTGGATGGATAGCTCTTCGAAGTCGTGTGACAGACTTTCTATCGGGCGAAAGCTCAGCTCAAAGCTAAACTTCGTCGGGAATGTATACAGCATCTTCAGAATGCCGAGAAACTCATCGTGACGTTCAGGCAGGTAGATGGGGAGAGCTTTATTGCGTCCGGAAAGATACATCATCTGAATCAGCATGAAGACGCCGCACACGTGGTCTGGATGCAGATGGGTGATCACGATGGCATCTGGTTCATTGGGATTGATCTTCTCCGACATCAGCTTCTTTGCAGCACCTTCTCCGGCATCATAGAGATAGCAGTGATCGGAACTTCTCAGCAATATAAAAGAACTATCCAGTTCTGCGCTTGGCATGCCGGAACCGGTTCCCAAAGGCCATATTTCCATCTTACTTCACCTTTTTTTTTTGGTTTGCGGGGATGACCACCGGCACTTGATCCAGCTTGCGGCCAAAGATCAAAAAGAATGCTGCAAAGAGGATGGTGCTGGAAATCAGAAGTTCGCGGGAGCCGACCTTGAAGATGATGATCGAAGTCAGCACAATCAAGACGTTTATCGTATATATAATCGCTGCGGTTACCTTGACGGAGCCGAGCACATTGTTGATCCGATGGGTGGAGTGATCTTTGCCGCCTTGCATCACGTGACGCCCATCCCGGCGCCGGGTATAGCTTACCAAAGAGATATCGAAAATGGCATAGCTCAAAAGCAATACCGGAAGCAAGTAAAAGGCTTTGTCGTTGTATCTGTTGCCAGCGTATTGTGCCATCAGGATGCCCATCGATGAGAGAAAATAGCCGATGAACATGCTCCCGGCATCGCCGAGGAAGATCTTGGCAGGATTGAAGTTATAGGGCAAAAAGCCAAAAGTTGAGCCGGCAAAGCTTAGCGAGATCAAAGCGATCAAGGCCATGGCATTTTGATTTGAAGGGTTTGAATTGGTGAGGGCAAAAGCAAAAAAACCGATGCCCAGGATCCCTGCCATGCCGCTGATGATGCCATCCATGTTGTCCAAAAAATTTAGGGCATTCATGAGTCCAACCATCCATAAAAGCATCAGCGGTAAGGTGATATACACAGAGCCAAACATCCGGTCCAGCTCTGGGAAAGTGAAGTTTGACAAAATAAAGATAAAGCTTACTACAAATTGCCCTGCCATTTTAATGAGGGGTTGCATGCCATATCGATCGTCGATCGTGCCGATGATCACGATGAGGACCGCGGCTGCCAGGTATCCAAGCATGGGTCGATCAAAGTACCGTCCGGGAGAGATGGCTACGTCGTATGCACAGAGCAGGACAAATCCCAATGCTACGCTCAAGCCACCCATCAGGGGGACGGTCTTGAGGTGCATCTTACGGGCTTCTGGTTTGTCCACGAAGTTTATCTTATTGGCCAGCCTGATGATGAAAGGCGTGAGACCATATACAAATAGCCAAGACATTACGAATACGCTAAGGTACTCATATATGCGAAAATCCATCCGGTACTCCCTGCATTATTTATGATTCTCCAATCTCATTTGCGGCTATATTTTGTCAATGCTTTTTCCCCGGGGTTTTGCTGATGCTCAGAATGGATTATCATATCTATAAAAAAGCGAGGAAGAGATGTCTGCGATTGTATTTTTCGAAACTGCGAATCTGGCTTTGATCAGGGAATTCTATCAGAATAAGCTTGCCTTGGATGTATTCAAGGATCAAGGGCGTTGCCTGATCTTTGAACTGGGCAATATGAAGCTGGGCTTTTGCTCCGCGGATGCAGCCGAGACCCAGGGTACCATCACATTCGTATATGCTTCCCGGGAAAAGGTGGATGAGGCATATTTCAGGCATCTTGATATTGCCACTACCAAGCCTGAGCAAAGCGATTTCTTTAAGATCTATCACTTTTGGGCTCGGGATCCTGAGGGCAGGAATCTGGAGTTTCAATGCTTTCTCAAAGCAGAAGAGCTGGAAGAGAAGCAGAAGGCAATCCGCATCCTCAATCCCGATCCGGATAAGCCAAAACTGCTGCTTACCCGGATGATCCCCGACAATGCAGTGCAGAAGCTGAAGCGGGTCTTTGAAGTGCATGCTAATATCTTTGATCGGAATCTCTCAGCAGCTGAAATCAAAGCTGAAATCGGAGGTAAAGATGCCCTGCTGTGCCTTTTGGGAGATAGCATCGATAAAGACTTACTCGTTGCGGCAGATAAGCTCCAGGTGATATCAAACTACGCAGTGGGTTACAATAACATCGATATCGACTATGCCCAAAGCAAAGGAATCGCGGTCTGCAATACCCCCGGAGTTCTCACTGAGACTACTGCAGATCTGGCTTGGGCATTGATCATGGCGGCAGCACGCAAGGTTACCGAAGCAGAGCGTCTGGTGCGTGAGGGCAGATTCTTGGGTTGGGAACCGCTGATGCTCTTGGGTCAGGATGTACATCACCGCACTTTGGGCATCCTGGGCATGGGGCGAATCGGGCAGGCAGTAGCTCGGCGCGCGCTTGGTTTTGGCATGAATGTCATCTACCATAATCGCAAGGAACTTGAGCTGGACTTTCCCGCAGAAGCGGTGGATTTTGAGACCCTCTTGCGGGAATCAGACTTCCTCAGCCTGCATATCCCCTTGACTTCCGATACCCGGCATATGATCGGCAAAGAGGAGCTGGGAATGATGAAAGATACCGCAATCCTGATCAATACAGCTCGGGGGCCAATCGTGGATGAAACTGCACTCATCGATGCTCTGAGTAGAGACCGCCTTTTTGCGGCGGGCTTTGACGTCTATGAACACGAGCCCGATATCCCCCGGGAGCTTTTGGCACTGGACAACGTGGTCTTGCTCCCTCATCTCGGTAGTGCCAGTTTAGCGACTCGCGCCGCAATGGGCGAGCTGGCAGCGGCAAATGCCATTGCTATAGTCACGGGAGAAGAAGCTCCAGCGCGCATCGTCTGAAGAATCGGGAAAGATTCAATCGCAGGATTTGGATATCTGCGTGAGATAAAAAAAGCCCGGTTTGATACCGGGCTTCGAATCTGGGTTTGGCATCTCACAAATCAGAGATGCTTCTCGATCTTATCTTCAATCAGTTTGCGAATCTCCTGCATCCGCTCCTTGGTCGTGGCTTCATAGCGGGTTACCAATACCGGAGTGGTGTTTGATGCCCGGATCAAACCCCAGCCATCGTCTAAGGTGATGCGGGCGCCATCGATGTCGTTTACGTCATAGCCTTCTTGCTTCAGCTCTTCACAGACCTTGGCCACTACTTCAAACTTGCGGCTATCCTCGCATTTGGTGTGCAACTCGGGAGTATTGTACATCTTGGGTTGATCTGCCAGATATTGACTCACCGGCATCTTTGTCTTCGCCACGATTTCGATGAAGCGGCAGCTTACATAGATGGCATCATCAAAGCCCAGATAGCGGTCTCCCAAGAAGACGTGCCCGCTCATCTCGCCAGCAAATTCCACACCCAGTTCCTTCATGCGCATCTTTATATTGGCATGGCCAGTCTTGTACATGATCGCCTTGCCGCCGCGTGCTTTGATGTCGTCATAAAGATTTTTGGAGCATTTTACGTCGGCGATGATGGTCTTGCCCGGGTTTATGGCAAGATAATCTCGCGCCATTATGTTTAGGATCTGATCTCCAAAGAGCATCTTACCCTTTTCATCCACGACGCCGATGCGATCTGCATCCCCATCCAGGCCGATGCCGAGCTCATACTCTGCTTCCACGACAGCACGGGATAGATCTACCATGTTTTTCTCCACTGTGGGATCTGGGTGGTGATTCGGAAAGTCGCCATCGGGCTCGCAATACATTTCGATCACTTCGCAGCCTTTGCGACGCAGGATCTCGGGAAGATAGGGGCCGCCCATGCCATTGCCGCCATCCACGATTACCTTTACCGGGCGCTCGAAGTGGATGTCTTTGCTGATGAAGTCATAATACTCTTCGGTGATCGTGTCGTTCTTGATCAGCTTGCCAGAGCCAAAGCTAAAGTCTTCGCTTTGGATAAGCCGGAGAAGGTCTTGCAGAGCCTCTGCATATACGCTGCCCAAGCCCAAGTTGAGCTTGCAGCCATTGTACTGTGAGGGATTGTGGGAAGCGGTGACCATAGCGCCGCCATCTTGCTTCAATTTCCAGATCGCAAAATACAAAATTGGGGTGGCAGTCATGCCGATGTCAGTCACGTCGCATCCGGTTTCTAGAGCGCCTTTGATGAACTCATCCATAAATTCACGGGTCGTATGGCGCGCATCGCCCCCAATCACAATCTTGCTCAGGCCTTGCTTTTGCAGCATAGTGCCAAAGCCTTTGCCAATCAAAAAGTATGTTTCGGCGTTTATCTGTTCGCCTACTATGCCACGTACGTCATATTGTCTGAATACTTCACTGTTAATCATTTGAACCTCATAGATTACTAAATAGTTCTTATCAATAAAGGCAGGATCTCCATGAGAGCCAATCCTCGGTGAGAAAGACGGTTTTTTTCGCTCTCTTCCAGTTCGGCGAAGGTCTTGCGTATGCCTTCCACCTCAAAGATGCTGTCGTAGCCAAAGCCTTGTTTGCCCCTCTCCATCTCTGTGATTTTACCGGAGACGGTGCCATATACCACACTGATCAGGCCAGAGGGATCTGCCAGTGCCATAGCCGTCTGGAAGTATGCATCGCGGGTGCTTATCCCTTCCATTTGAATGAGTATCTTGCGGCGGTTGTCCTGATAGGAGCAACCCGGTCCTGCCCATCGCGCCGAATACACGCCGGGAGAGCCTTTGAGGGCATCGATGAAGAGCCCGGTGTCGTCGGCCAGACAAAGCATTCCGGAGTAAGCTGCCCCTTCGCAAGCCTTTTTGATCGCATTACCGGCGATTGTTTCTTTGTCCTCAATCGTCTCAGGGCAATCCGGAAAGGCATCCATACTGTGGATGACGATCCCATAAGGTATCAGCAGCTTTCGAAACTCTTTAACCTTATCCTGATTGCGGGTAGAGATTAAAAGCGGCAGCATACTCTAGATCTTGCGCAGCCATTGGCGGATCTTCTGTAAAAGATTGCGATCCAGAAATCTCTCGGCAGTGGCAGTGATCTTTTGCATTTGCCTGAGCACATCGCCTTCTCCGCTCCAATTGTCATGCAAGACCTTCTCGTCGGTCCCATTGAGGATGATGTTCAAACCCAAGACTGCCAGGACCAGATCGTCCATATATCCGATCACGGGGATAAAATCCGGGATCAGATCCAGCGGCATGATCAGATAGGCGATGATCCCGCTGATGATGAGCTTCTCTTTGTTGGGCACCCGTTTATCGACTGCCAGGCGGCAGACCAGAATGAAGAAATCTGGCAACAAAAAGAGATACTCTCCCAGTTTTCCACCGAGTTTTCCGGTCTTATCCGTGGTCCAACCCTTTGCTTTTTCCCGCAAGTCTTCATAAAACTTGAGCTTTGATGAATCCATTTCCAAGATGCGCTCTTTGACGCTATCTTGTTCGTCTGTAGGCATCTCACGTGCTTCGTAGAGTTTTTCGTCCATGACTACCTCCATGTTAAACATAATAATCCGAATCTTGCTCAAGAGTCAAGTAAATAATCAAGCTCATTGGATTTTATGCTGCAAAAAAAGCGGATGGTGTCATCCGCCTAATTATGGTCTTGTTTGTGTTATACTTATAAGTAAGCAGCGATCTGAGCTGCTTTCTTCTCGATCTGAAGGGGCAGGTTTCCCCGCATTCCATAGCAGAGAAATCCCGGGGCTATTTGGGCGCCTTTGGCTTCAAGGGCTTTTCTCATGTGCTTCAGAGCAGCGCTACCGCCGAGGAATCTGCAAAAGAATGCCATGGTGGCAAATCTTAGGCAGATCTTTCCGGATAGATCTCCCATTTGGGAGATGGCTGCCATGATCACTGGGGAAGGACCAAAAGCCCAGACGGGTCCGCCAAAGAGCACAACATCGTAGTCTTGGGGATCAGGAAGATTGGTAAACTCTATCTCCTGTTTATCCCGAAAGCTTGCCTTTTTTACTTCGGCTTTGGTCTCGAGCTGCACAGTGAAGATGCTGTGTCCCAAGCCTGTCAGCTTGCCTTGAATACCTTGAGCAAAAGCCTTGGTATTTCCGGTTTCGCTATGAAACAAGATTAGGATCTTCATTGTTTCATCCAGGGGGCCAGCTCAGAATCGTCATCCCGCTTCCAGCGATCGTCGATCTTGGTCTCCACGGGAGATTCTTGTCTGAAGTAATGCACGATGGCATCCCGGAGGTTGATGTTGTTGTTCTCGATATCATCCGGGGAGACATCGACCAGGAGAGTGAGCCCGGCATTGCCCTGCAAGAGGAAATCTGTGGTGGCTACCCTATAGATCTTATCCGGATCCCAAGGCTCTCCTCCTATCTTCAGGGATGTAACGCGGTCCCAACTGGGACGGCTGCGGGAATAAACCACGTTTACCCCGGAGACGATGAGCCCGGCGCGGCTGCCTTCCACACGGGTTTCGATGATTCGCTTCAAAAACTCTCCGGTGCACTCAAAGGTGACCAGCAGGTTGTCAAAGGGCATCACGTCAAAGATATTGCGGTAGGTTACGGGGCCGGATCTGATGTCGGCACGAACTCCACCCAGGTTGAGGAAAGCGAAATCCGCATCCACCATATAGCGCATGGCATCCACGATGGTATTTCCCATTGGAGATTGAGCATCCGTATTTTCGCGATGCAGGTGCACTCCAGCGGTTCCGATCACTTCATCCATGCCCTTTTCGGCATCCGCCACATACGCTTCAATGAGCTCGCTAACTTCGGGATCGGGGATAAATTGATCCTCAAAGAGAGTGATCATTGCGCCTTCACGCAGAGCGGGGGTTTCGTATCCGGTGACTGTCTTGGTCTCGGGATCAATAGTAAGAGTGATCATTCCCAGGTTGGAGCCATAGGCATAGCCATGGATCACCATGGTGTGAGTCACGGGG
>Ga0334901_1001512_pt1 | contig 24106 bp, 26 predicted proteins | sample GraSluR3_MG_3_FD_207216 | JGI IMG/M metagenome (GOLD analysis project Ga0334901, IMG submission 207216) | Sludge microbial communities from methane-producing bioreactor in Wageningen University, Netherlands - Granular Sludge_15_08-R3 | ecosystem: Engineered > Bioreactor > Anaerobic >... | reverse complement strand
TGATAGTTATTTCTTTGTCTAGAATAGGTTTAATCCATCTAAACCTTTCTTCTTTTGTATTATTGGGCATAGTTTTCATATGCCTCTAGTTTAGCAAAAAAAGTGCAATATGTGTGTGCACATTACCCACAAATATTGACAATAAATTATTAATATGTTATAAAAAACAACAAGTACATTACTAATCAAAAAATCAGAAAAATGAAAAAAATTAACCCTTTTGTTGTATTTTTTTTATTAATTTTTGTTCTCTCTTCTTGTGCCGTTAACGGACCAATAAGAAACGTAAATAAATACAATAAAAAAGAATTAAGAGGACCAAGAAACACCAAGCCCCTAAACGCCATTGGAGATCAGAGTAAAAGAATTACATCTGCCTCTCCTGGCAAAATGGTGAAATCATGCCCAGCAATTTAATTCATGTTATTTTTTTCACCCAGAGACTTAAATCAAGTCTCTTTTTTTTATTAAAAACAAAAAGAACCATCTTTATTAAAATGGTTCTTTTTTATTTTTTTGTAAACTATTTTTTCTCTTGCATCGGCTCCCCACAGCAAATTATTGGAGCCCCACTGTCCTTTACAAACTCAACTTCATTTCCACAAATTTCACAAACACAAATTTTGCCAACTCTACTAGCCATATTTTTAAAATTAATTATTAGTAAGTTTCAATAAAAATTTCAAAATGAGCTTGAGGATGAGAACAGGCTGGACATTTTTCTGGAGCCCCCTCTCCCTCATGAATATAGCCACAATTATTGCATTTCCATTTTTTTACTTCACCTCTTTTAAAAACTATATCTTTTTCAATATTTTCTAATAATTTTTTATATCTTTTTTCATGAGCTTCTTCTACTTCAGCCACTTCATGAAATAATTTAGCAATCTCTTCATGGCCCTCCTCTAAAGCTTCTTTTTCCATGCGAGGGTACATATCTGTATGTTCATAATTTTCACCTTCAATGGCTGATTTTAAATTATCCTTCACATCTTCATAAATATAACCTAACTGCTTGGCCCATAATTTGGCATGCTCTTTTTCGTTTCTAGCGGTTTCTTCAAAAATATTAGCAATTTGAACATATCCGGCCTTTTTAAAAGCACTAGCAAAATAATCATATTTATTCCTAGCCATGGATTCGCCAGCAAAAGCTTCTTCTAAATTTTTCTTTGTTTTTGGTCCCAACATAAATTTGTATAATTAATTATTAAAAATTTTTATAATAAATTTCTTGAGTGCCCCAACAATGTCAAATATCTGATTTATCTTTCTAAATCTTTGCCGAATTCAAGCTCGTAAATATGAAAAATGGTAGCTGACAAAGCTACAACCAATGGACCTAAAATTAAACCCCAAAAACCAAATAAAGCAATACCACCCATTAAAGCAAAAATAATAAAAATTGGATTTACCTTAGATTTTCCTTTTAGCAAATAAGCTCTTAAAAGATTGTCAGTATTGCCAATAATAATTGATCCCCAAGCTAAAACAAAAACACCTTTAAACACTTGACCAGTGACTATTAAAAATATACCAACTGGAACATAAATAATCATTGAACCGATATAAGGGATTAAAGAGAAAAAAGCAATCAAAATACCGGCATAAAAAGCTGGTAAGCCAACAATCATAAAACCAATAGCACCAATCACACCCTGAATAGCGGCTGTTAAAAAAGTTGAGATAACTGCTGTATAGCTAACCTCTCTAAATTTTTTAAACAACTCAACGTCATATTTATTAGGTAGAGGTGACCAATGCTTAATTTTATCAACCATTCTTTCGCCGTCAACAAAAAAGAAAAACATTGTTAAAAGTATTAGAACCAAAGAAACAAAAAATCCAGTAGTACCCTTAACAATGCTGGTAGCGCCCTTACCTATCCAATCTTTAATAGTTTCCGTCATTTTTAAAATGAAATTTTTAACATTATCATCTTCTAGGTTAACAAAATCAAAGTTAGATAGAACGCTACTTTTTAAATTATCACTAGCACTATTTATAAAGCTAACTGTCTCCGAATAAGCTGTTAAAGATTTTTTACCTGAAAAAATTATTAAATTACTAATAGGAATAATAACAATTAACAAAACTAAAAAGCACATCACCAAGGCAGCTGGGGCTTTTTTTCCTTTAAACTTTTTAGTAAGCCATAAAAATGGCCTATAAAAAAAAGAAACCAAAACGGCTGAAATAACTATTTCAGTCAGAAATGGTTTAAAAATAAGGTAGCAAGCGAAAATCGCTAAAACTAACAGAACTATCAAAAATGGCTTAGCCAAATTCTCATTCTTCATTTTTTTTATTATAAAAATTATTTTGTTTCTTTGTGGGGAGTGTGTTTTCGACAAAATTTACAAAACTTGTTCAACTCTAAACGAACTGCTTTTAAAGTTTTTTTATTTTTATGAGAATGGTATGTAACTGTTTTACATTCAGTACATTCTAATTTTATCATGTTGTCTTGAGACATATATTTTACCTAACAATTATAAATAAACTGCTAATTCAGCAATCTAAAGCTATTATAACAAATAAACAGCGAAAGTCAACATTGACACTTAGGGCAATAATGAGTTCCCCTGCCAGCTAACTTAGTCTTAATTATCAAGCCACTACAAGTCTTGCATTTTTCTCCCTTTCGCCCATAAACCTTTAATAAGGGCCAGAAACCACCGCTTTGACCACTTGCGTCAACATAATCATTAAAAGTTGTTCCTTTTTTCTCAACGGCCAATTTTAAAATTCTTTTTATATTTTGATATATTGCTTTCTTTTCTTTATCGCTTAAGCTATCAACACTCCTAAATGGGCTTATTTTTGAAGCAAACAAAATTTCATCAGCATAAATATTTCCTATTCCACTAACATATTTTTGATCAAGCAGAAAAGCTTTTATATTCTTTTTCTTGTTTTTCAAAACATTTAAAAACGACTCAAAAATAAAATCGGAAGAAAGTGGCTCTAGACCAAGTCTATTTTTCATTTTTTCCAAATCAACATCACTTAATAATTTTAGATAAGCAAACCTTCTGGTGTCATTTAAAGCTAAAAAACTACCATCTACAAAAGACATTTTAAATCTTAAATGTTTAAAATCTTTTATATCTAATTTTTTTTGATTTTTTTCGCTATGACCACCAGCTGTTAAAATAGAACTATTATTTTTCTCTTGTAAAAAATAAACTAACTGACCAGTCATTTTTAAATGAATTATCATCTTTTTCTTGCTTTTCTCAAAGAAAAAAACAATAGCCTTACCCAATCTTTCAATCTTAAAAATTTTATCTTTTTTTAATTTCTTCAATTCTTTTTCTGTTCCAGAAAATAATTTAAAATCAATTAAAAAGACATCTTTTATCTCTTTAAATAAAACAAAACGGCTTAAACCGTTTTTTATTGTTTCCACTTCTGGTAATTCTGGCATATATTAAATAATGTTTAAAATTATTATAACCAAGCCTAGTGAAAAGAAAAGTATCAATAAAATCTTCAAAAAACTCCTACCAATTTTATCTGGATGAATTAACATATGTGGGCCGAGCAAGATTCGAACTTGCGAAGGCTAACGCCAGCAGATTTACAGTCTGCCCCAGTTGACCGCTTTGGTATCGACCCATTTTTTTATTCAATAAATATATTTTACAGTAAAATAAAATTATGTCAACAATAAAAATCTCCAAAATAAATTTGAAGACTTTTTTATATAAACTAAGCTCCGATAGCTTGAAGAACAAATTTAACTAAAGCGTAAGAAGAGAAAATAACTATCAAGCCTAGAGCCGACCACATCAAAATATTTTTACCTTTAGTAATTTGCTGATCATTACCCATGGCAGTCATCCAGGTTATACCTCCATAGATAAACATAATCAAGGCTAGAGCACCAACCACGCCCAAAACTTTATCAATAACACTTCCAATAACACCTTGAGCAGTTGCTCCAGCTCCCAAAGGATTGGCTAGTCTAACTGGTGGGGCTGGCGGTGGTGTGTTTGTGCCAGAAGTTTGAGCCAAAGAAATATTTAAAAAAGAAAAAAATGATAAAAATAAAAACAAAAACAAAACAAATATTTTTTTAAACATAAGTAAAAAAATTAATAATATCTCTAATTAATATTATCATTATTTTCCAAAAAAGGCAAATAAAAAAGGGCAAATTTCTTTGCCCTTTAAAATCTATATTCTTGTTCGATAGACATAGATTGTTTGATCATCACTCAATGATTCGAGTCTGATCCTGGTATTTTTTTTTGGATCAGGGAGGTATGTTATTTCTCCACTCCTCACAGTAACCACCGAACCATCTTCATAAATCAATTTATAGTTCTGATAATTACCCCAGGTGTCCAACTTATATCCAACCTTCCAATCAATCCAAAAGCTTTTCTCCCCTTTATCCAAATAAAGAGAATGAATTGGAGTTTGATCTCTGAAAGGATTAGGATCATAAACAACGGTTTGATGATTTCTCGTTCGAGGCTCTACTTTCCTGAAAAAACCATAATAGCCAATCGTCCAGCAAAATAAAATTAAGAGTAAAGCCCAAGAAATGCCATTTGTCCATTTATTTTTCTCTTCAGCCACAGAATTGGCTGCCAAAAGAACTATTGCCGAAAAAACAAGAGAAACTATCAAATCTGACCAAAAATTCCAATCTTCAATTGGAAAGAGGGTTTTAGATTCTAGGATTTCAGGCATAGGAATATTTCCCCAAAAAAACATAATAAACCAAGCCGGCAAAAAAGAAACAAAACCAACTATAAAAGCTAAAATCAGATTTCTAATTGATTTTTGAGTTTTACCAAACTCTTTTACTTTCTTTTCTTCCGTTTTTTCTGTTTTGTCTTTGGATTGCTCTTTTTCAGAGCCCTGCTTTCCCGCCTCTTCTATCGGCGGAAGATATTTTGGTTTTCCTCCTGTATTTGTCATTTTTTTTTCTTTTTAAGGGTTTACACTTTTAATAGCTGCTAGTATTCCGGCCAAACTTCCACCATTTTCAACGATAATGGATTTATCAGTAGCCTTAAGCGCTTTCCACTGTTCCATTTTCATTAAGTACTCAAGAACCTCCTTGGGAGAAGCTTTGGTTGATACTAACTTCTCAACTTGTATCCTAAGCGCTTCGGAAGTTATTTCTAAAGATTCGGACTGAGCCTTAGCCTCAATAATAGCCACCTCCTTTTTATTTTCAGCAACCTTAATGTCCATTTTTGATTTATACTCAGTTCTGTTAATCTCAATTTCCTCATCAGATAAAACAATATCCAAAATATTAACCGAGCGAATATCAACTCCGTAATGCTTGATGATTGAATTAAACACACAGATATCCTCTTTTTTTAATTTAGCCAAATCAATCTTGTCACCTCTAGCAGTGTCAGAATCCATACTACCCAAAGTTAAGCGCAAAAGAGATATTAGCATTTCTCTAATGTTAGAATCAGCATTTTCTTCCTTAGCATATCTTTTAATACTATTATCGAGAATTAAACTTTTTAGTTCACGGGTAACAAGGCCCAATGATCTAATTTCAGTTTTTTCCTTATCCAACATAGAAGCTAAGATAGAAACAATGTCTTCGGTGTCTGAGTCGCCAGCTCTTAAATCTTTCCCAAGCTCTGGGCCAGAATACAGATGAGCTACATACATAGCCTCAACTGGCGTAGAAATACCGTTTTTAAAATCAACTTTATTTTCAGGACTTCCGTCAAATATAATCCCGTTAAAATCTCCCAAAAAAATAACTTGAGAAAAAGTAACGAATTTAAAAAACGGAAAAACCAGATACCAACCAGCATAAAGAGGTTTTTCAGGATAAACCCCGTTAATCTCTACTAAGGCTGCATGTTTTTCGGGAACTGAAAAGAAGCGACGACGCTCCATGTCCTTACAATCTGGATAGGCATTATAAAAAAACATATAAGCCTTAACCAAAGCATAAATTGAAATTCCTAAAAAAAGTAAAAATCCCAAAAACAAAGCGATAAAAAAATTAACTCCAATTATGAACAAAAAAGAGCTCAGCAAAATTATACTTGCAAAAAAACTGCTTAAAAAGAACAAAATCCATTGCCCTTTCCCAATAAACCTGTCTGATAGTGTCATGTTTTTTCCTCCTATTTTTATTTTATTTTTAAAATTGTCAAAGTTCTTTATTAATCTAATACAAACTAGACTAACATAGCATTATATCATATTTCAAAATATTTGTCAAGCAATACGCAATGGTTCAATAGCTTGGAAACACTTAGGCATAAATAATAATATAATTATAAGAGTTAAAATTAACCAAACAAAAAAAGCAGAAAAATCTGCCTTTTTTATATTATTTTAATAAAATACAACTATATTTTACCCACCAAATCTAGTCCTGGCTTCAAAGTCTCCCCTTTTGGCCTCCAATTAGCTGGACAAACTTGATCACCATGCTCATAAGTAAATTTACAAGCTTCTAGTTTTCTAATCAATTCTTCACTACTTCTGCCGACTGAAGCGTCACTGACCTCCATAGCTCTAAGTATGCCGTCTGGATCAATTACAAAAGTACCTCTCATAGCAATTCCGTCTTCTTCCGAATAAACTCCATAGGCTCGACTAACCTCACCATTACGATCAGAAAGTAGTGGGTATTTTATTTTTTGAATTAAGGGGGAAAAATCATGCCAAGCCTTATGAACATAAACACTGTCAGTACTAACTGCCAAGATTTCTGCTCCTATTTTTTTTATTTCAGGATATTTTTCAGCTAAGTCACCAAGCTCTGTCGGACAAACAAAAGTAAAATCGCCAGGATAAAAGAAAACCACCAACCAAGAACCACGATAATCATAAGAATTGATTTTTTTAATCTGACCATCCAAATAAGCTTCAATTGAAAAATCAGGAGCATTATAGCCAACTATAGGATAGTAGGCAACATTCTCTTTATATTCGTTTTCCATATTTTTATATAATTAATTATAAGTTAAACCATTATAACACAAAAAAGAACAAAAAAGAAAAAGCTGTTTTTTCAAACAGCTTCTGTATAATACTCAAAGTTGTTGACTACTTCATCTATCCATTTAGTCTGCTTATTAAAAAAATAGTTTTCAAGATAAGCATAACACTGGATATAATTCATGTCCCCGAAAAGCAAATAAAATTTATCTCGATGATAACTGGTGAGTCTGTCATCAATAATAAATTCAACTTTTTCCTCAATATTGGTTGAACGATTAAAACAATAAACTTTTAACCACTTGTCTGTTTTAAAAACAAAAACAGTTAGGAAAACGATTATCTCACAAGGAGTCATGTTTTGAAATAAGTCATGGAAAACTCCATGATGATACATAATTATTTTAGCCTTATTTTCTTTGCTTTCACTACCTCCCCGGCTACGAGGAACGATGTGATGAATTGTTAAAGCCTTGGGGTGTTTTGGGTTGCGCTTTCTGGATACTTTTTTTTGATTAAGACAGTTTTTGCTTCTGTTTACAGCCATGACTAAAATTTTAGTTAAACAAAATTTTAAAAAACTGAGCCGAAAACGGGACTTGAACCCGTGACCTTTTCCTTACCATGGAAACGCTCTACCAACTGAGCTATTTCGGCAATATTAAAACATTATCTTAATAATTACATCAAAACAAACAACAAATTAATTATTAATTTCACTAATAGACTCCTCCCAACTTGCTATATTTTGATTATCAGGATTAACTTCTTTAATTCTCTCTAAATACTCTAAAGCTAATTTTTTATCTTTCTTAATTATACACAAGTCCAGCATTAAATCAAGATAACGTGGGTTATTCTGATCTTTTTCCAAAGCTTTTAATAAGTTTAAAACAGCGCCATCATTATCATTTAAATCTTTAGCGATTAAAGATAAATTATAATTTATTTCAGCTTGTTCATTTCTAAGATTAGAAATATCAGCTAATTTTAAAGCATAAAGAAGTGTTTGTTTGGCTTCCTGTAGCTTTCCTTGATCATAATAAAGATATCCCAACTCAGAAAAAGCTAATAAATTTTTATCATCTAAACTAATTATTTCGATCAACTTTTGTTCAGCTTCTTTGATTTCTTCATTTTTAATCATTTCTTTGGCCTGAGAAAATAATAATCTCATTTTTTCTTCTTGACTAACATTAGCCAAAGAACCAGTTTTAATCTTACTTTCTTGTTTTTTCTTAAAATTTTCCAAACCTTCACCAATAAACTTAGAAAATTTAATAAAAAAATCACCAAAAAAAGAAAAAAATTTATTAAGATAAGAAAACTTTCTTCTCATTCTATCTTTAATTATTTTTTCTTTAATTTGTTGTTCTTTCTCTTCGGGAATATTATCAACATCCAAAACAGCTAAGGCTGGAAAACGACGAATAACAATAAATAAAATAACCAACAAAGAAACTAGTATTATAATTAAAGGCCAAATATTATACATATATTTAAAAATTATAAGCTATATCCAAAAAATCACCAGCCTTTAAACTGGCACCACCAATTAATAGGCCATCAACTTCCGGTAATTTTTGTAAATTTAAAAAATTATCAACATTAACACTGCCACCATATAAAACCTTTGCTGGTTTTATTGAAGATTTTCTGAACATTTTAGAAAAAATTTCTTTAATTTTTTTATGAGCTTTAACTATATCTTCAACTTCAGCCACCAGACCTGTACCGATGGCCCAAATTGGTTCATAAGCAATTATAATATTTTTATTTTCTAAATCTCTAATTTTCAACTTAGAAAAAGCTTCTTTTAATTGTTTTTCTAAAATTTTAAAAGTCTCTCCTTTTTTTCTCTGAGCTAAACTTTCACCAATACATAAAATAGGCTTTATTTTACTATTTTTAAGAACATTAAATAGCTTATCGGTCACCAAATCATTATCAGCAAAATACCGTCTTCTCTCGCTATGACCAATTAATACATACTTACAGCTTAATTGCTTTAAACTTTCCAAAGACACCTCGCCAGTATAAGCGCCCAAGCTTTTATGGGCCACATTTTGAGATCCAAATTTTATCTGGCCATCTTTAATAATTTGTGAAACCAAAAACAAAGAAGAAAAATCAGGGAAAATAATTACTTCATTTCTAGATTTCTTTATGTTTAAAATCTTGTTTAATTTATCAGCCAATATTAAAGAATTCTTACAATCTAAGTTCATCTTCCAATTACCAGCTATTATTTTTTTCATACTCCTGCTTTGTCATCCCAGCAAAAACTGAGATACATTCATTAATTATTATTTTTAGCCCATTCAATCGTTCTCCTGATTCCTTCCTCTAAATTAATTTTAGATTGCCAAGCAATTTTTTCTTTAGCTTTATTAAAGTTAAGACAGCTTCTTCTTTCTTCTCCTAATTTAGCATCTTGATGTTCTATGTCTAATTTTTCTCCTAAGCAATTTTCAATAGCGCTAACAACCTCTAATAAACTTTTCTCCACTCCTGTTCCAATATTTAAATCACCTACAAAATCAGACTGCAAAGCCAAAGCAAAGGCATTAACTACGTCATCCACATAAACATAATCTCTGGTTTGAAGTCCATCTCCGTAAATATAACTTTTTTTCTTGGAAATAGCATTGCTAGTGAAAATAGCTATTACACCAGCCTCCCCTCCCTTGTATTGTCTAGGGCCGTAAACATTAGCTAATCTTAAAGCTGTATATTTCTGACCAAAAACCTTATAATAATAATTTAGATATTTTTCAAAAGAAACTTTATTAATCCCATAAGGAGAAACTGGATAAGTTAAATGGTCCTCTGAGGTTGGAATTTGCTCTGGAAAGCCATAAGCAGCACCACCAGAAGAAGCAAAAACTATTTTTTTAACATTAAACTGATGGCAATTTTTCAAAATATTAATAGAACCCAAAACATTAACTTGATTATCAAACTCCATATCCTCTACTGATTTTCTAACATCTATTTGAGCAGCTAAATGACAAACATAATCAAATTTTTCGGTTTCAAAAATTTCTTGAATTTTACTATCTAAAATATCTAAGTTATAAAATTTAGCTTGAGGGTTTAAATATTCTTTTTTTCCGCTATATAAATTATCAACAACAACAACTTCATTGCCTAAATCTATTAATTTATCAACTAAGTTGGAACCGATAAAACCAGCACCGCCAGTAACTAAAATTTTTGACATAATTTTTAAAAAGATAATTAAGAAAATTAGGAGATTTAAGATATTTAGGATACAAAAATATAAATTTGGAATAATCCCAAAAGTCTTAAATGTCTTAACATTCCTAAATTTCTAATATATTTATTTTATCTAAAAAAGAGCTAAAAGTCAAAAAAACATTAAATTTAAGGCCTTTACTCCCCTCAATTATTTTGCTATAATTATAATGTGATTTAATGTTAAAATAAGCGAAAAATCGCTTTTTTATTTGTTATTATTTAATTTAAATAAATATCTTATGTCTGATAAAGAAAAAGTAAAATCAAATTATGGCGCTGATGCCATTACAGTCTTAGAAGGCCTAGATCCGGTCAGAAAAAGACCTGGTATGTACATTGGCTCAACTTCAGCTGCTGGTTTACACCATCTTATTTGGGAAGTAGTTGATAACTGTATCGACGAAGCTATGGGTGGCTATGCTACTGAAATAAGCGTTACTCTTCTGAAAGATGGTATGGTTAAAGTAGCTGATAACGGTCGTGGTATTCCAGTTGAAAAACATAAAGTTACCGGCTTATCTGCCCTAGAAACAGTTTTGACTAAGCTACATGCTGGAGGAAAATTTGGTGGTGGAGGTTACAAAGTGTCTGGTGGTTTACACGGTGTAGGTGTTTCAGTGGTCAATGCTTTAAGCGAATATTTAAAAGCTGAAATTCATCGTGATGGAAAAATATGGGAACAAGAATATAAAATTGGAAAACCCTTGAAAGGTATTAAGGCTGTAGGGCCAACCAAAAAAACAGGGACTATTATTACTTTCAAACCAGATGCTACTATTTTTACTGAAACTGAATTTAATTGGGGTAAAATTCTTGATCGTTTACGTCAACAATCATATTTAACCAAAGGAATTTTTCTTAACATTATTGACGAAAGACCTGGTCATAGCTTTAAAAAATATAAATTCTATTTTGAAGGCGGAATCAAATCATATATCAAATCATTGCATCGTCAAAAAAATGTTAAACATGAAACTGTTTTTTACGTTGAAAAAGAAGTAAACAATTGTAAAATTGAAATTGCCCTACAATATAATGACGAATACAATGAAACAACTCTACCTTTTGCCAATAACATTTACAATGTTGACGGAGGAACTCATTTAGTTGGTTTCAAAACTGCTTTAACCAGAACTTTAAATTCCTATGCTAGAAATAAAAATTTATTAAAAGAAAAAGATGAAAATTTAACTGGAGATGATGTTCGTGAGGGTTTAACAGCTATCATCAGTGTTAAAATTCCTGAACCTCAATTTGAAGGACAAACTAAGGGAAAATTAGGAAACGCTGAAATAAAAACATATGTAGAACAAGTTTTTGGCGACGCCTTCCTAACCTTTTTAGAAGAAAATCCAAAAGAAGCTGAAAGTATTATTGGAAAGTGTATTATATCAGCTCAAGCTAGACTAGCCGCTAGAACAGCCAGAGCTAATATTCTTAGAAAAGGAGCTTTAGAAGGAATGACTCTTCCTGGAAAATTAGCTGATTGCTCTAGCAATAAGGCCGAAGAATGTGAACTATACATAGTAGAGGGAGACTCAGCCGGAGGTAGTGCTAAGCAAGGAAGAGATAGAAAATTTCAAGCCATACTACCCTTAAGAGGAAAAATATTAAACGTTGAAAGAGCAAGACTAGATAAAATGTTAGTTAATAATGAAATTAAAAACTTAGTAATTGCTTTAGGCACTAATATTGGTGATCAATTAAGCATGGATAAATTAAGATATCACAGAATAATTATTATGACCGATGCTGATGTTGACGGATCTCACATTAGAACACTTTTACTCACTCTATTCTTTAGATATTTTAACCAATTAATAATTGATGGCCATATCTACATAGCTCAACCACCTTTATATCAAATAAAAAAAGGCAGTGCCTCTAAATATGCTTACACTGAAGAAGAAAAATTAGAAATAATTAAAGAGTTTGGTGGAGATGTTAAAGATGAAAACATAGAAGAAGACAATGAAGAAGAAGAAAATGATGATAATAAAAACAAAAAGGAAGCTGATGACAAGAAAAAAACTAAAAAATTATTTATTCAAAGATATAAAGGTTTAGGAGAAATGAATCCAGAACAACTATGGGAAACAACCATGAATCCTAAAACAAGAATAGTAAAAAAAGTTACAATTGAAGATGCTGCTCAAGCTGATATAATATTCGATATGTTAATGGGCGATGATGCTTCCAAAAGAAAAACATTTATCCAAACCCACGCTAAAAATGTTTCTAATTTAGATGTTTAATTTATGTCACACTATATAATTTTACTAACACCTTTTATTGCTGCTGCTATTGCTCAAGCTTTAAAAATCTCTTTAAACAAAAGAAACAAAATGAAAATCAGAGATTTTTTTGCCTTCACTTATGCTGGAATGCCTTCTGGTCATAGTGCTTTCGTTATATCTTTAGTTACCATTATGGGCTTAGTTGAAGGCTTAAAATCTCCTCTATTTGCCCTATCAATAGCTTTTGCTGTTATTGTTATTAACGATGCCTTAAAATTAAGAATGTATCTAGGCCAACAAGGAGAGACTATAAATATTTTAGTAGAGGATTTAGACGAAGATCAATTTTTAGACCAGAAATACCCTAAAATGAAAGAAAGAATTGGTCACACCAAGAGAGAAGTTTTAGCTGGGTCTTGTCTGGGAATGGTCATTGCTATTGCAATTTACTTCTTATTCTAAAGAAAGACAAAAAAACAAAAGAGGCTCATAATTGAGTCTCTTTTTAGTATAATCTTAATAAGTTATTTAAAAATAATTATAATTTTTAAAACACAATTATTTAAGTTTAAAATTATTTGGACCAAAGCCTAATGGCAAAAGCTCGCTTATTTTAGCTATAATAATTTTATCCATTTTGGTGTTAGACATAATAACCTCAATATCATTTCCAGAAACTTGTGAGACCTCAAAAATCATTTGACGACAAGATCCACAAGGAGAAACAGGTTGTAAAATCGCCTTTCTACAGTTTTTGCCAATTATAGCAATCTTCAAAATCTTTCTAATTCCGCCTGCCCTAGCGCTAGTTAAGGCTGAACACTCAGCACAAACTGTATTTCCGTAAGCCGCATTTTCAACGTTGGTGCCAACAAAAATTTCATTATCACTACTTAGAACAGAAGCTCCAACATAAAACTTGGAATAAGGATTATAAGAATTATTCATAACTTCAAAAGCTCTTTTTAAAAGATTTTGATCAATTTTATTTAACTTCTGAAAATTAGTTTTTTTCATAATAATACTAAACAAAACTCTCTCCCGTCATTTCAGCTGGAACATCAAAATTCATTATTTTTAAAATAGTTGGAGCAATATCAGAAAAATCACCTTGAGTATTAATTAAACTTAAATCATTATTAGGAGCCTCTTCCAAACCTATAGTTTTGCCTTGAAAATCTTTTCCAATGATTAAAAAAGGAACCGGATTATTTGTTTTTTTAAGATTAGGAATTTTAGTATTAATATTAAAAACATCTTCAGCGACTCCAAATGAACCCAAAACAATCATCACCCCATTTTCCTCCAAAACAGCTTGAGATATTTTTTTCAAAGCTAATGAAGTTTTTTCAACCTTAGAAATAGTTTCTTCAAAATTACCAGCTAAGGCTGAGTAAGCAATCTCACTTAAATTAGAAAAAACAAAATTATACTTATTTGATTTTATGGCATTAATGGTTTTTTTAACTATTCTTTCGTCAGGACTAAAAAATAAATCCCAAAAATCATTCTTATTTCTAACAATTAACCATTCTTCATTGATTAGTCTTTCTTCTTGTTGATTAAAAAAACAAGAAACCAAAGGAAAATTTTCACTATTAGCTATCTTTATTTGACTTAAACCATTTTGATCCAATATTTTAGAAACGGAATTTTTTAAAAAAGAAGATGATGATTTATTACCAGAACCTAAAACCTCATAATTCAAACTATTCTCAGAATAACAAGGGCTAATAATTGTAGACGGATAATTAGATACTAAATTTTTAAAATCATCAATCTTGGCTTTTCTAATAGCATTATTTTCTATAGTAGGAGCAACTCCCCAACCATTTATAGTTAAAAACACCAAAAGTTTTTCCTTTAAAATTTCTTCCATAGATATATAGATATTAAGATAAATTTTCTTCTATCTCTAACAATCTATTATATTTAGCTAAGCGCTCACCACGAGAAAGAGAGCCTGATTTAATAAATTCAGCCCCAACAGCTACAGATAAATCAGCAATAAAGTCATCAGTTGTTTCTCCGCTACGATGAGAAACCATTAAACTATAATTATTGCTCTTAGCTAACTTAACAGTTTTCATTGTTTCGCTAACAGTACCTACTTGATTTAATTTTATTAAAACAGAATTAGCAACTCTATTTTTAATACCCTTTTTTAACCTTTCTTCATTAGTAACAAACAAGTCGTCTCCGATAAGCATTATTTTGTCTCCCAATTCTTTGGTTAAAATTTTCCAATTATCCCAATCATCTTCGCCCAAACCATCTTCAATGGAAATCATATGATATTTCTTAACCCACTCATGATAAAGAGTAATTAAATCATAAGCTGAAAGCTTGGTGCCGTCTAATGATATTTCATATTTATTTTCTTTTTCATTATAAAGCTCAGAAGAACCAACATCAGTTCCTAAAAAAACATCAACACCCGGCTGATATCCAACTCTTTCTGAAGCCAAAATAATATATTCAATAGCAGCAATAGTTGAACTAATATTAGGAGCATAACCGCCCTCATTACCAACATCAGTATCAAGACCAGCCTCTTTTAAAACCTTTCCTAGTTCATGAAAAATTTCAGACCCCATTCTTAATTTTTCAGAAAATTTAGGAATATTCTTATTCGGCAAAATCATAAATTCTTGAAAATCTAAATTGGTATCAGCATGCTTTCCTCCATTAAAAATATTAAAAGAAGGTGTTGGTAATTTATAATCTTTATCAAAACCAAAAGTTTCTGCTAAATATTCATACAATTCTTTGCCCTTAGCTAGAGAAGCTGTTCTAGCTACCGCCATAGAAACACCCAAAATAGCATTGGCCCCTAACTTCTTCTTATTTTTAGTACCATCTAAAGCAATCATTTTTTTATCAATCTTTTCTTGTTCAAAAACAGAATACCCTTTAAGACTTTTAGCTATAATAGTGTTAACATTTTTAACAGCTTTTAAAACGCCCTTACCATTATATCTTTTTTTATCACCATCTCTAAGTTCATAAGCCTCATGAACTCCAGTTGAAGCACCAGAAGGAACACTGGCCTTAGACCACATTTTATTCTCTAAAACAACCTTAACCTCCACCGTTGGGTTGCCACGAGAATCTAAGATTTCACGAGCCACTATTTCTTTTATTTTTGACATATTTTTTATATTAATTATTATTAAAATAACAAAGACGACTAATTAATTCCAGGCATTTTTTCTCCAGACAAATAATCAAGCATAGCTCCGCCACCAGTAGACACCCAGTCCATATAGGAAGACATACCAGATAAATTTAAAGCCTCGACAGTTTCTCCTCCGCCAACAATACCAAAGGCACTTCCTCTAGCATGAGTGGCTATTTGACTAGCAATCATAACCGTTCCCTTTTTAAAATTACTATCTTCAAATTTTCCCATTGGACCATTCCAAACCACAGTTTTAGCTTTTTTAATGTATTTAGAAAACAAACTAATGGTTTCCGGTCCTATATCATAAATAAATTCATTATCATTTACATCATTAACGCTTTTTACTTTTTTGATCATTTTACCGTTAGAACCCTTAAAACCAACAACAACGTCAATAGGCAAAACTATTTTTTTAGATTTTAAATAAGTTTTTACTATTTCATCAGAGCCATCATCAAAAAGAGATTTTCCAATATTAAGTCCTTTGGCTTTAAAAAAATTATTAACCAAGGCACCACCCAAAAGAATGTAAGAGGATTTATCATAAAGCTTCTTAATTATTGGGGCTTTGCTAGCTATTTTAGCCCCACCCATAACTAAAACTAATGGTTTTTTAGGTTTAATAACTTTTTCTAAATTTTCTAACTCTTTATTTAAAAGAAAACCGGCAAAAGAAGGTTTGTTTTTTCTGACAGCTGAAACGGAAGAATTAGCTCGATGAGAAACAGCAAAAGCATCATTAACATAAACATCAGCTAAGCCAGCTAGTGATTTTCCTAAACGCAAACAATCACGACCCTCACCATCAAAAAATCTAATATTATCTAACAAAAATATTTTCTGTCCCTCCTTTGATTTTATATTTATCTCTTTTTTAATATCAACAAATTTAGAATATTTATCATAAGGCAAAAAATCAATCTTTCTAGCTAAAATTTTAGAAAGATAAAGAGCGATAGGTTTTAAAGAAAATTTTTTATCAAAACCTTTTTTTGGTTGACCTAAGTGACTAAGCAAAACAAGCTCACAATTATTATTTAAAAGAAAAATTATTGTTTCCAAGCTCTGCTTAATTTTAAAATCCTCTCTAATTTTTCCAGCTGAGATAGGAACATTAAAATCACAACGCAATAAAACTCTTTTATTTTTTATTTTATTTTTATCCAATTTTTGAAGCTTCATAATATTTTAATTAGAAATAAAAATTATTTTAAATCAATTTTAATTTCCAACAAAGAATCACCTCTTAAGACATAAAAAACAAGTTTATCTCCAGTAATAAAATTATTTAAAATATCAAATAAATCATTATTGGAATCAATTTTATATTCATTAACTCTAGTAATTATATCGCCCGTTTTAAGACCAGCTTTTTCTGCCAAACCACCCCTTTCAACCGCTGACAAGCCACTATTATATAGCCAAGCACCTTCTGAATAAAAATTATTATCAGGATTAACAATGCTTGAAAGGTTAACATAATCTAACCCTAAATTAAATTTAGTGATTTCGTTGTTTTTAAAAAAAGAAAATATTAAAGGCTTAAAATCACTAATTGGACGAACCTTTTTGTCAGCTGAAACCAAGGCAACCAATTCTCCACTTAAATCAAAAACAAAAGAATTAATGAAAGAATCATTAACTTCATTTAAAATTAATTCATTTTCAAAATCATCTAAAGATCTAGGGAAAGAAAAAGAGCCTTTAGATAATAAATTGCTTGGCGCTATTTCTCCCGCTAAATTATAAAGCAGTAAGGACTGCCCTGTTTTTAAGTTAGAAAAGTTAAAAAATGGTCTTACTGGCAAATTACCAGCATCTTTCATTTTTAAAAGCAAAAATGAATGCTCCTCAGAATAAACAACATTTTCTATTTCATGTATTTTTTTATCTTTTTTAGATATAACAACAAAAGAAGACTCATCTTTCAACAAGCTTCTATCAAAATTAACAAGACCCAAAACATTAACCAAAACCCAACCATCACTACTAACAACAACTCCATTTAAAATAGCTTCATCAAAAAAATAAAAATCATTAGCGCTTTTATTTTTTTTAAATATACCAACAACAGCCTCACTAAAATAGTTTTGATTTTCCTCTATTTTTAAATCCTGATTAATAACAACTTTCTTAGCATCTTGAATAACAAAATTAGAACGATTATAGTCCCAAGAACTCAAATCTAATTCTGATGAAAAAATTTGTTGATTATAAGATGTTCCATAAAAATAAAAGATAGCCCCACCCAAGAACCCCAAAAGCAAAGAGGTAATTAAAAACAAAACATTTTTATTATTTTTTTTATCTTTCTTTTCCATATTTTTTTTACTTCCATTTAGCACCTAATAAAATCAGGAGCAAAAACAAGCCAATAAAAATTAAATTATATCTTATTTTTTTAACAGTCAATTCTTTATTAAGATAAAAAATTGTAAAATTTAAACCACTGTAATAAAAAAGTGAAACAATTAAGCCTAAAATATTATAATTAAAAGGCATTAAAAGTAAAGACCAAAGCAATGGAAAAACAGAAAATAAAAAGAAAAAAGAAAAAAACAAATCAGTTTGAATAATCTTTTTTTCGACGGATAAATTATGAAAAAAAGAAACAAACAAAACTGATGCCAAGATTAACAATAACAACCAATTATGAATATTTATAAAATAAGGTAATCCATAAATAAAAGAAGATGCTAAAAAAACAGTTAGAAAGCCAAACAAATTAGACCAAAATGGCAAGTTTTTTCTTCTGTCCGATTCTATAAAACAATATTTAACAGCGCTTCGATAATAATAATAAAGAAGCATAACAGAAAAAAACAGCAATAAAGCAAAAAGCAATCTACTTGGCAACAGACTGCCATAAAAAAAACAAGAATCAACAAACAAAATCGGTAATATTAAATACTTTAAAAAACTTCTATCAGGCTTTAAATTAATTATTCGATAAGAAATAATAAATAAAATAGAATTAACCGGTATTAAAAGCCAATAAAAAACGCTAGGCTTAAAAACAGCTGCCATTAAAAAAACTAACAAAAAAGAATGGGCCAATAAGAGAAATTTTTTAATTCTCATAAACTATCTAATTCAATTTAAAGGATAAAACTTCTTCTAGGTTTTCCAATTTATTTATTTTGATTAAATTATCAGAAAGGCTATAGAGATTTTCTTTAATAAATAAACTTCTTTTTACAGAATTACTATAATAATCTTCAAACAAACCTGATTCAGTATGAACAATCTTGCCTTGCAAAACAAACTTATTGTCAACAATGTTAAAAATTAACAAACCATTAAAAGACACATTACCCCAAGAACGATCACCTGTTTTTTCTCTCAAAACAGCTGGGACTATTAAAATATTTTTTTCTTTTGAAAACAAGAAAGCACGATGATCATAAAGAGCTATTGATTCACTGCCAGAATCACCAATTATATAAGAATCCAACTCTTGAGGATTATCGTTTGAAACATCAAACAAAGAAAGTTTTAAGCCACCATTAGTAACTCGACCATCTTCATTTTCTTGAGCATCTTTACCAAATCCAATCAAAATATCATTACTATAAGGATGAAGGTAGTTAGAAAATCCAGGAATCTTAAGTTCACCCAAAACCTTAGGATTATAAGGATCTTTTAAATCTATTGAAAAAAGAGGATCTACTTGTTTAAAAGTAACAATATAAGCTTTATCACCCATAAAACGAACTGAATAAATTCTCTCCCCTTCGGCTAAACCTCTTATTTTTCCAGTTATATCTAAGTTAGAATCCAACACATAAAGATTATTATAAGATTCGCTTCTTTCTTCTGCAAATCTTGACCAAGTTTGGTTTCTGGTTGTGGCTATTCTAAAAAAACCATCTGATTCATCCATTGAAAATTGATTCAAAACAGTGCCGGGAACTTCAGCCATAAAAATTGGTTCAACCGAACCTTCAAAAACAGCTAATTTATGAATAACCGTTTTTTCTAGCTCATCTAAAATATTAGGATATTTCTCAAGCATTTTGCTGTCTAATTCTTTTTGTAAAACCTCTCTCTCAGGAGCAGATAAAAGACTAGAATACAAATCTAAAATCCTTCTAACTTTGTTTCTTTTTTCGCTCAAGCTTAAAATATTATCTGAAACAGATTTAATTTCATCAACAACTTTTCTGTCATTTTCAGACAAACGAGGATAAACAATTTCTAACAAAACATCAGTTTCAATCTCGTATTCATTTAAATATTTAGTATAGGTTAAATATATATTGTCACGAGAAACATATAAGTTTTGACCGCTTGGCAGTAAATAAAAATGACTCTGTGGTTCACTTTGAAAATCAGAAATATTAAAAGAAATAACACTACTTAAATCGAAGCCACTATTATAATAATCATCAAAATAATAAATTTCTGATGACAAACATTTTAAACCAGATTGACAATCAAAATTAACATCCTTATCCTGATAAATCATTTTTGGCAAACCACCTCCGTAATAATTGTAGTTATTAACTAAAAAATAAAGATAATCACCGATTAAACGAGAATTAAAATAAGATCCATCCATTTTAATATCCTTCTCTTTTTGTGGATTTAAGCGATCTGAAATATTGTATACCTGCAAAAAAACACGAGAAGACATTGGCCTGATATAAGAAAGTTCCCTGTAAGCCATTCCCTCGTAAACAGCAAAATCATTACCAAAGACAACCAAACTATCACCCTTAACATAAATATCTATTGGATTAGACTCAAATTTAATTTGACTTATAACCTTTGCTTCCTCTGCTGGATAAGAACTTATTATATATAAATTTTGACCAGAAACATAATAAATATAATTACCATCAGTTTTAACTATGTCAGCCTCGTCGACACCTTGAACCTGTATATTGGTTGTTGAAAAATCCAAACCCTCAGTCATAGCCATCTCATTTAAACTCTCAGTTGCTGGAACTGCTTGTAAACTATCACTAAAAGCTAAATCAACTCCAGTTCTTTTCATCAAACCATCATAATTGCCAGAAAAATTGGAAACGTTATTCTCAACAAAAGAACTAAACTCCTTTAAATCATTAAATTTTAGCATCTTTGAAGAGTGTTTGGCTGATAAACTCATATCAACGATTTCTTCCACTGGTTCATTATTATCTACAAAATCTCTCTCCTGATATCTTTGTTTTATTTTTAAGAACAAAAAGGAAACGGTAATAATTAAAACAAAAAAAATCAACACAAAAGATTTCAATTTAAAATTTTGACTTTTAAGCATATGTTTTTATTAATTTTATATTAACAATATACCATAAAAACAAAATAAATAAAAGATATTTATTATTTTTTCAAACTTTACAAAAGGCATATTATTTGCTAGAGTAAATTAGAGGGATTTAAAAATTAAAAACTGTATTAGGAAATCAGACAATTATGACGATTTTAACCCAAAAATATAAAATAAAAGCTTATATAAAAACGAAAAATAAACTAACTTTAGCTAAAATTTAGTATTTTTTGTTTTTTTCTCGTCTTTTTAGACTTGTCTTCCCCTTCCTAAAACAAAATAAAAATATGGAATATGCGATTTATTTAATACTACTCGTTGGTGGTTTTTTCATTGGTTTTTTATACCAAAAAAAATCATCAGCTAAAAAAATTGAAGGAGCTGAAAACAAAGCCGAAAAAATATTGAATGAGGCTAAAGCTAAGCAAAAAAAATATGAATTAGAAGCTCAAGAAAAAGCTTTAAAAATAATAGAAGAAGCTAAAAGAGAAGAGGCTAGTCGTCGAAAAGAAATAAACAATCTTCAAAAAAGATTAGAAGACAGGGAAAATGCTTTTTCACAAAAATTACTAGCTTTAGAAGAGAAACAACAAAAACTATACGATAAAGTAAATGAAGTTCAAGAAATTAAGGAAAAAATCAAAGAAATCAAAGAAGAACAAGTTGCTAAACTTGAACAAATTGCTGGATTAAGCCCAGAAGAGGCCAAAGAATTGCTTATTAAAAGCATTGAAGAGAAAAATAGTGAAGATTTAATGGCTAGAATTAGCAAACTACAAAATCAATCTAACGAAACAGTAAATGAAAAAGCTAAAAACATGATTGCCTTTGCTGTTCAAAGATTGGCCTCTAACTACACGGCTGAACTAACAACAACTACAGTTGATCTTCCAAGCGATGAAATGAAGGGTAGAATAATTGGTCGAGAAGGTAGAAACATCAAATCAATCGAACAAATGACTGGAGTCGAAATCATAGTAGACGATACCCCAAATGCTATAACAATTTCTGGATTCTCTTTAATCAGAAGGCATGTTGCTAAGAAAGCTCTGGAATATTTAATTAAAGATGGCAGAATTCATCCAACCAAAATTGAAGATGCTGTTAAAAAAGCTAAAGAAGAAATTTCAATAGATATAAATAAAGCTGGAGAAGAAGCTGTTTATGAAATTGGAGTTGCTGGCTTTGATCCAAAATTGACACAAATTATTGGAAGACTAAAATATAGAACTAGTTACGGTCAAAATGCTTTAGAACACTCTATCGAAGTAGCTCATTTATCAGGCATGCTAGCTCAAGAATTGGGAGCTGATCCTAGCTTAGCTAAAAAAGCTGGATTATTACATGATATTGGTAAAGCAGTTGACCATGAAGTACAAGGAAACCACACTGAAATAGGAAGAGATATTTTGAAAAAATACAACATCCAACAAGAAATTATAACTCCAGTCGAAACACACCATGACGATAATCCACCAACATTATTATCAATTATCGTAAAAACAGCCGATGCTATTTCCTCAGCTAGACCTGGGGCTAGACATGATTCCTTTGAAAACTATATTCAAAGATTAGAAGAATTAGAAAAAATAGCTAATTCTTTTGAAGGGGTTGATAAAAGCTACGCTATTCAAGCTGGAAGAGAAGTTAGAATATTTATATCACCAGAAAAAGTTGACGATTTAAAATCTTACGAAATGGCCAGGGAAATAGCTAAAAAAATAGAACAAGAGTTAAAATATCCTGGGGAAATAAAAGTTAATATTATTAGAGAATTAAGAGTTATTGAATACGCCAGATAGTATGGATAAAAAAAATAAAAAAATTATTAACCAAAAAGAATTAGCTAAAATTATTTTTGATAAATACAAAATAAAAAATTTATCAAAAAAAGAAATTGAAGACTTGTTTAAAGTTTTTACTGATGAAATTATTGAAAAATTAAAAGAAAATATCTCTGTTAAAATAACGAGTTTTGGCACTTTTAGTGTTAAAACTCGTTATTCCCGCGGGGGAGTTAATCCTCGAAACCCCGAAGAAAGAATAAAAATACCTGAAGTTAAAGTAGCTAAATTTAAGACTGGTAAAAAATTAAGAGATGCTTTAAAATAATTAATACTAAAGGTATTGATTTAAAAAAAATTTTCTATTATAATTAAGTCATTGTTTTTTAAAGAATTCACAACCTTTAGTAAAAAAATAATTGTGTCCATAGCTCAACTGGATAGAGCGTCTGGCTTCGGACCAGAAGGTTGTGGGTTCAAGTCCTACTGGACACACTAAAAGGGCTGGGTAGCTCAGCTGGTTAGAGCGTAGCACTCATAACGCTAAGGTCGAGGGTTCAAGCCCCTCCCCAGCCACCCTTTAAGCACCGTTAGCTCAGCTGGTAGAGCAACTCCCTCTTAAGGAGATGGTCGTAGGTTCGAATCCTACACGGTGCACATAATTTACAATAAAAAAACAAGCTTTTAAAAGCTTGTTTTTTTATTTCAGAATAAACCTAGTTATTATAGATCAGCGCAAGCACTATCAATAATTCCACCTGGAGTAGCACATTTAGCACCAGCAGTCATACCACCTGTTTGACCACCTAAACAAAAATCAATAGCATAACTTCCCCAGTAAGAACCAACAGCTGTTCCAGTTCCTGAGTAAGTATAAGCATTACTAGTGTTATCACAAGTACCATCAGCTGGAGTTGGAGCAGTTGGAATAATGTTCATATAAATAGTTGAACCAGTACCAATTTGTCCAGCAGAATACTCATCAAGTGAGTCTGGGTAATATTGGTTGTCATTAAAGAACAATTCCAATGCTGTTTGCATTTGACGAACGTCAGCGATTCTTTTTGCATCTCTAGCATTCTTTCTAGCTTGTTGTAAAGCAACAACAGCCAAAGTTGCCAAGATACCGATGATGGCAATAACCACCAATAACTCGATCAAGGTAAAACCTTTTTTCTTTGTGTTCATAATTTTTTTACCTCTCAGTAGGGTCATAAGAAGCTACTTAGAGGTATAATGATAAATAAACTATCTAAATAGATTATACCAAATATGTATATTTCTGGTCAATAGATTGTATTAGTTCACCACATATTGGACTGGATAGCCATTAGTTAATAAATAATCTACGGGAGTCATTAAATTAAGACTCCAGTGAAAACGTTTTGAATTATACCAATCAATCCATTCAATTAATTTT
>Ga0334901_1001511_pt1 | contig 24113 bp, 19 predicted proteins | sample GraSluR3_MG_3_FD_207216 | JGI IMG/M metagenome (GOLD analysis project Ga0334901, IMG submission 207216) | Sludge microbial communities from methane-producing bioreactor in Wageningen University, Netherlands - Granular Sludge_15_08-R3 | ecosystem: Engineered > Bioreactor > Anaerobic >... | reverse complement strand
GTAGACGTAAAGCCAATGCAAGGCAATGTACTATATACTAGTCAAATTATTGACCCATTAACAACCTTCGGAGACGGATACGTTTACGAAAGAGATTGGGACTACCTACATTTTTTTATTGATGAAGCTCGCTCCCGAAATATGAAAGTAACTGTTTCTGTGGGTATTATGCCTGCTGGTTTAATTAAGTCACAAACGGGACCCGCATTTGAAAATGAAACATTAGAAGACAAAGTATGTGTTGCATATACTCCTGAGGGGCTAATTAATATGAAAGAAACATCAGATTATGCTGTTTTTTTAAACCCGGCATTGACTTCTGTTCAAGAGTATATACTAAGCTACATATCAGAGATTGTAAATAACTATGAATTTGATGCTTTAACTCTCGATTACTGTCGTTTTAGTAATTCTAGTTATGATTTTTCCGACTCCACTCGTGTCAAGTTTGAAGCATTTATAGGTGAAAAGATTGAACATTTTCCTGAAGATATATTTATCTTTGATGATCAAGGAAATCGTATCCCTGGGAAATATTATAAACAATGGTGGGAGTTCCGCTCGTCTATTATAACAGATTTAATCTCTGAAATTGGTAAGACCATAAAATCGATAAAACCAACGGTAAAGTTAAATTACTGGGCTGCATCATGGATTCACTCTATTTATCAAAATGGACAGAATTGGGCAAGTAAACATCATTATGATCCATCACAAAATTTCCCCGAATGGGCATCCAAAACATACAAGAATACGGGCTTTGCAGATCAACTAGACGTATTTATGCTTGGCTCTTATCTTTATGATGTATATGGTTTGGACAATAATGAATCTATTGAGTATGCAATAGACAGGGCCTATAAGCTTATAGGTGATGACTGCACTATATACGGAACAATTTATGGGGAAAACAATAAAGAAAACATGGAGGATGCAGTCTACGTTTGCCTTACACAAAGTGCTGGTTTAATGGTTTTCGATATTGTACAAGTGATTAATTACAATCTTTGGGAAGACATTAAGAGAGGGATTGATCGTGCCGAAGCATTTAATAAAGTGGATTAATATCAATTTCACATCAAAATAATTACAACTACAACATACCCACTAGAAAATTATGAAGACTTATTTGATTTCAATACTTTTAATTATAGGCTCTCTATCGGCCTGTACTAAAGATGACTCCAAAAATAATGATAACAACAAGCATGAAATACCAATTGAGATTGAAAAACCAGATGTACCAATAAAACCCATACAGATGTGGATTGATGCTCATGCAAATTTAAGCCGGTTTGCAGATAAAAAAAATATCACCACATACATGGAAAAGATGAAGGCTACAGGTTTTAATGAAATATATGTAGACGTAAAGCCAGGCATAGGATATGCATTGTACGATAGTGATATTCTACCACAGTTAAGGAAATGGGGTGACATAACTGTTGACCGTGACTGGGATTATCTTGCCTTTTGGATAGAAGAGGCTGAACGTCTGGATATGAGCGTAATTGCGAGCCTCTCTGTTATGGGGTATGGTTACACAAAGACAAAAGAGGGATTGATTTATGATGATAACAAATGGGATGGAAAAACCCAGATGGAAATGTCTGATAACAATCCGTACAATATTGTTGATATGCGGGATCAAACAAATGTTGATGCCGCTATGCTAAACCCAAGTCTACCTGAAGTACAAACATTTGTAGTTTCAATAATTGAAGAAATTGCAACTAAATACCCAAAGTTAAAAGGTATTTGCCTAGATTATTGTCGCTGGTACGGTGGGAACTATGGTTTTGGAGATGCAACTATTAGCGCATTTGAAAGTTACAGTGGTCTGACGGTTGCAAATAAAAATGACATTATCACTTCAACAGGTGCTATTGGGCCACTCTATAAGAATTGGATCGAGTTTAGAACAATGACTATTACAAATCTAATTACGAATATTCGCACAAAAGTAAAAACTGTCAATCCAAAACTTGAACTTCATTTTTGGGCATCAGCACACTGGAGTTCGCGATATGGCGTTGGTCAAAACTGGGCAAGCAAAAAATTCAAACCCTCTGTCAGTAGTGTTTATACTAGTAACTATAACAAAACAGGTTTTGCAGATCAAATAGATGTTTTCTCATTAGGAGCCTATGCGGAGAACATTTGGAAAGTTGAAAACCCAGGTTCGGAATGGACTGTTGAAAATTTCGTAACCTCCTACACTGAATACATCATGGACGACTGTAAAGTTTATGGCTCAATTGGCACATATGCTTATGGAAATAAACCTTCTGCTGTCTCAGATGGTGTTTACTTATGTCTTAAAAACACAGACGGCTTAATGATATTTGAAATTTCACACGTGATCAACAACAACCAGTGGAATGCAATTAAGGAAGGAATAGAACGTGTGTATAAATAATCCTTAAAAACAAATCTTACTGAATATGAGTAAATCAACTTTCTTATTGCTTCTCTGTATCCTGTCAATCCAGCTTGTTCATGCTAAAAACTACAAGCTATCCTCGCCTGATAAAAAAATTGAAGTTGCTGTTTCAGACGGCAAAGAGCTGAAATGGAGCGTGTCCTATAATGAGGAAATTATTCTAAAACCGAGTAGAATCTCGATGACCATTAAAGAAAGGAATGTGTTGTTTGGAATCAACACCTCAGTTCGAAAAGTTGAAAAAAAAACAGTAAATGACACGTTTGAGGCAGTTATCCCCACAAAATTCAGAAATGTGCATGATAACTACAACGAAATGCGCCTTTTATTCGAAGATGACTACGTTGTAACATTTAGGGTCTACAATAATGGTGCTGCATATAGATTCGAAACGACTATTCCTTCCTCAATAATTCAAGTGGAGGAGGAGAGAGTTGAATTTAATTTGGCTGATGATTATAGTACTTATTGGCCTAAAGAGACCAGTCCAAACTTTATCACACACTGCGAGGGCCATTTCGAATTCCGTCCGTTATCCTCTATACCAAATCAGGTGTATGCCTTCCTCCCGATCTATATCTCTTCACGAACAAGTCCAAAAATTGTAATTACAGAGGCCGATCTATTTGATTATCCCAATCTTTTTCTCTCTGGAACTGCAGGGCAACTTCTAAACGGTGTATTTCCTCCCGTTATTTTAGAAAAAAGATTAAAAGAGGGGTCTGATCGCGATGAAGAAATAATCCAGAATACCAATTATTTAGCTAAGACCTCAGGGAAAAGAACTTTTCCTTGGAGATTGTTAATAATTGAACCCGATGACAGATCCTTACTGGAAAACAACCTTGTCTACCAATTATCTGAACCAAGTGTTGATGGCGACAAAAACTGGATAAAACCAGGTCGGATTTCCTGGGACTGGTGGAGCACATTGAATATCTTTGATGTAGATTTTGAAGCAGGTGTAAATACTCAAACCTACAAATATTATATCGACTTTGCTGAAAAATATGGCTTGGAATATATCTTGCTTGACGAAGGGTGGTCAAAGAATACTTGGAATATTCGAGAACCACATAAAGATATCAATATTCATGAATTGGTAGAATATGGTCGCAAGAGAAACGTAGGAATTGTTTTATGGGCTCTTTGGAATCCGCTAGCAGAAGATATTGAAGGCATATTGAACCAATATAAAGAATGGGGTATAAAGGGTGTGAAGATAGATTTCATGCAGCGTAATGATCAAGATATGGTTAATTTTTATGAGGAGGTGGGGAAAATTGCTTTCGAGAAACAATTATTGGTGGATTTTCATGGTTCATTTAAGCCATCAGGGTTACATAGAAAATATCCTAACGTGATGACATATGAAGGCGTGTATGGACTAGAGCATAATAAATCGTCACATGATATTTCCCCCGATCATGATCTGATATTACCCTTCACACGCATGGTAGCTGGGCCAATGGACTATACTCCTGGCGCAACGATAAATGCCACCAAGAATGATTTTCACATGAACTTTATTCATCCTATGAGTCAGGGAACCAGAGCACATCAAGGCGCTTTGTTTATTACTTTTGAAAGTCCCCTACAAATGTTTGCCGACAGTCCCTCCAATTATTACAAAACTCCTGATTTCACATCATTCATCGCAAAGATACCAACAATATGGGATGAAACAAGAGCGATAGAAGCTAAAGCCGGTAAGTACCTCACTATTGCTCGACGAAATGAGAATAAATGGTTTATTGCCTCATTGACAAATTGGGATCAACGAGAATTATCAATAAAACTGGATTTTATCAGTGATGCTAAATATAGAGTAGAAATACTAAAAGATGGTGTGAATGCTAATAAGTATGGTTCTGATTTCAAAATTGAAGAGAAAGTAGTATCCAAAGATGACATATTAGATATTAAAATGGCTAACGGCGGGGGTTGGGCAGCAATTTTAACACCAATTGAATAACAATCCAAACGCGTGTTTATAATTTCATTTATTCCATTAAGTCAATTACTCTATTCAATATGAAATTTAATAAAAGCATAATCAAAAATAATGGCGAAAGAGATGAAATACAACAGTTTAATCGTTAAAAAGAGCAGGCTCTCCATCCTGCTTACCGCGCTCCTGCTCTTCCTCTCCTTCTTCCTCCCTGCGACAATCACTGCCGCGACAGTAGAAGGGAAGGTGACATCCGAAGGAGAAGGATTACCCAACGTGGTGGTGACCGACGGTTACCAGTGCGTGGTTACCGGCAGCGACGGGTCTTTCAGACTGATTCCTCACCAAAATGCAAAATTCATCTACATCTCCACGCCGGCAGGTTACCTCCCGGCAGAGGAGATGCAGGTACCCCTCTTTTACATCCCGATAGAAAAGGGAAGAGAGTGCTATGATTTCGCTTTAAGGAAAAACCCACTGGACGACACCCGTCAACTGCTGCTGGTGACCGCGGACCCACAATTCCATAAGAAAGAGACCTTTTTACGTTATGCAGGGGTTGTGGATGACATGTTACAGTTAAAAGAATCGTACCCTGACAGAGATATCCTGGGTATCGACTGTGGCGACCTGGTGGGTGACAAGCCGGAGCTCTATCCCCTCTACATTGAGCAGCTGAATCGTGCCGGCATCCCCTTCTACCGTATGCCGGGCAACCATGACCTTCAGTATGGCGGGCGCAGTACCGAGACCTCCACGAAACGCTATGAAAAAAACTTCGGACCCGACCACTACTCCTTCAATCGGGGAGAGGTGCATTACGTGGTGCTGAACAATGTCTTCTATGTGGGCAGGGATTATTTCTATATGGGATACATCGACGAAAAGACTTTTGTATGGCTAGAACAGGATCTGGCACAGGTGCCGGAAGGATCCACGCTCATGCTTTCGATGCATATCCCGGCGCGACTGGATGAAGAGGTGAAACCTTTCCAATACAATTCACGCACCATCAGCGCGCAAACCATCAACATCGCCTCGCTGTTCGAGATGCTCAAGCCCTACAAGGTGCATCTTTTCACGGGCCACATGCACTATAACCGCAACATCATCCACTCCGAGAACCTATACGAGCACAACACGGGTGCGGTCTCGGGGGCCTGGTGGCAGGGGGACTACTGCCTGGATGGCACCCCTGTGGGGTATGGTGTCTATGAGATCGACGGCTCAGAGGTGAGCTGGTACTTCAAGAGTGTGGGAAGGGAACGTGACCACCAGATGCGGGTTTATGCACCCAACACCACCAGCGGGTATGGCAATGATGTAGTAGCCAATATCTGGAACTGGGATAAGAACTGGCAGGTGGAATGGCAGGAAGATGGTGTCGACATGGGAACGATGACCCGTTTCGAGGGGCTCGATCCGGAAGTGGAGAAGGTTTACAGCGACAAGGAAAATCTGGAGTTCAGCTGGATCGGTCCGGAGCTGACGGATCATCTTTTCCGTGCCACCCCCATGAAGCACGATTCGAAAATCACCATCACAGCGAAAGATCCATTTGGTAATGTCTACATTGAAACCATCGAACGCTGAGTTTATTATTTGAGTATTGTACAACTAAAATTATCACAACCTCCACCGACATGCATACAGAAAAGAACAACCGTCGTGATTTTATCAAAAAGACAGCATTCGCGGGCGCATCTATTGCCATCACATCTGGTTTGGCTGCCTGCACCGGTAACCACCGCCAGGATGACACCCTAAACTTGCCAGCTACAGTGCGGAAAGATGAGTCACTGAAGAGCACGCTGATCGTGCCCAAGAATAAGGGACTGCAGATCACCGGCGCCTTCCTCGATGAGATATCTCATGACATCCCCCACCAGAACTGGGGAGAAGCGGAATGGGATCTCGATTTTCAATACATGAAAGCCATCGGTATCGACACGGTTATCATGATCCGGTCAGGTTACAAGAAATTTATTACTTACCCCTCCAGGTACCTGCTCGAGAAAGGATGCTACATGCCATCGGTGGACCTGGTCGACCTCTTCCTGCGCCTTGCCGAGAAGCATGGCATGAAGTTTTACTTCGGCCTCTACGACTCCGGCCACTACTGGGCCACCGGCGACATGAGCCACGAGATCGAGGACAACCGTTATGTGATCGATGAGGTATGGAAGAACTACGGAGAGAAGTATAAGAGCTTCGGGGGCTGGTATGTCAGCGGTGAGATCAGCCGCGCCACCAAAGGTGCTATCGGTGCCTTTCACGCCATGGGCAAGCAGTGCAAGGAGGTATCGGGCGGACTCCCTACCTTTATCTCACCCTGGATAGACGGCAAGAAAGCAGTCGCGGCCAGCGGCACCACTCTTTCGAAAGAAGAGGCGGTCTCGGTTCAGCAACATGAAAGGGAGTGGGACGAGATCTTCTCCGGTATCCATGAGGTGGTAGATGCCGTAGCGTTTCAGGATGGGCACATCGACTACAACGAATTGGATGCCTTTTTCGAAGTGAACAAGAAACTGGCTGACCGCTATGGCATGGAGTGTTGGACCAATGCCGAGACATTTGACCGGGATATGCCCATCAAATTCCTCCCCATCAAGTTCGATAAGTTACGACTTAAGCTTGAGGCAGCCAAACGGGCCAATTACGTGAAGGCGATCACCTTCGAGTTCTCTCACTTTATGAGCCCCCAGTCGGCCTACATCCAGGCAGGACACCTCTACAACCGCTACAGGGAATATTTCAATCTCTAAGCAAGACCGCAAAATGCAGAAGACCAACCATATCTTGTATGTCTCCTTCCTGTCGTTAATTGCTGCCCTGGGAGGCTTCTTGTTCGGCTATGACACCGCAGTCATCTCCGGCACCGTATCACAGGTGTCAGCGCAGTTCCAACTCACCACCCTGCAAAGCGGGTGGTACGTGGGTTGCGCACTGGTGGGCTCCATCTCGGGGGTCATCTTTGCCGGTGCGCTGAGTGATCACTTTGGTCGGAAAAAGACCATGATCCTTTCAGCCATTCTCTTCTCGATATCAGCAATCGGCTGTGCCATCTCGGCCAACATGGATCAACTGGTCATCTACCGCATTGTTGGCGGCATTGGCATTGGCATCGTCTCCATTGTATGCCCGCTATATATCTCAGAGGTATCGCCTGCCACCCACCGCGGACGGATGGTCTCCCTCTATCAGCTGGCGGTCACTGTGGGCTTCCTGGGTGCCTACCTGATGAATTACTTCCTCCTGGAACAGTCGACAGGCTTCAACGTCTCCAGTCCATTGCTGACGAAGATCTTCGGTACTGAGATCTGGAGAGGCATGCTGGGTGCCGAGATGTTACCGGCATTGCTCTTTTTCTCCGTGGTCTTCTTCATTCCGGAGAGCCCACGCTGGCTCATCGTAAAAAAACGCGAAGAGCATGCAGCCCTGATCTTCAGCAGGATCTACGGAGATAGCACCATCGTGAACAACCAGATAAACGACACGCGAGCCATGCTCGATACAGATGGGAAATCAGACCGCAAGCTGCTGTTCACTCCCGGCATTTTTCGTGCCGTGCTGATTGGCTCCGCCATTGCGATCCTGGGACAATTCATGGGTGTGAACGCTGTCCTCTACTACGGCCCCTCCATCTTTGAAACCAGCGGTCTTTCCAGCGGGGATTCACTTTTCTACCAATCGCTCATCGGAGTGGTGAACATGGGTACGACCGTGCTGGCTCTCCTTATCATCGACAAGGTGGGACGCAAGAAGCTGGTATACACCGGTGTGAGCGGTATGATCCTCTCCCTCCTCCTGATCGGGCTCTACTTCCTCAAGGGAGAGGCCTGGGGGATGACCAGCCTCTTTCTGCTGAGCTGCTTCCTGGCATACATCTTCTTCACCGCCGGCTCCATCAGTGCGGTCATCTTTGTCTTCCTCTCCGAGATGTACCCTACGAAGATTCGCGGACTGGCCATGTCCATCGCGGGACTCTCGCTCTGGATCGGCACCTTTCTGATCGGGCAGCTCACCCCCTGGCTGCTGGAGAACGCAACCCCCGCGGGAACCTTCTTCCTGTTTGCCTTCATGTGCATACCCTACATGCTTATTGTCTGGAAGATGATGCCCGAGACTGCCGGCAAGTCATTGGAGGAAATTGAACGTTTCTGGTTGAAAAAAAAGTAAAAAAGTGATGCAAAACAAAACGATACGACTGTTGCTGTTGCTGACACTGTTTCTGTCGGCAGTAAATGGCCATGCACAAGAATTGATTTCACCCACAAACCCGGCCATTCATTATGTAGGGCGTGTGGACAGGAGCAACCCGGACGTGGTGCGTTTCGACTGGCCGGGAGTCTCAATCGGCTGCCGTTTCAAGGGTGAACGGATCGGATTGAGCATTGAGGGAGGAGAGAAAAACCACTTCAACCTGTTCATCGACGACGAGCTGGTGTCTGTCTTTAGTGCACCACATGACACCACGCTCTATTTCCGTGCGACAAGCAGTGCGACGGATCATGAGCTGCTACTGACCAAGCGCACGGAAGCCGACATGGGCATGGCGCGCTTCATGGGGTTCATCCTCGAAGAGAAGGGTGAGATCCTTCCATCCCTCCGGCAAAGGGAAAGAAAGATCGAGTTTATAGGCAACTCCATCACCTGTGGCTATGGTACCGAGGGAGGTAACCGGGATGAACGCTTCCGTCCCGACACGGAGAACAACTACAAGAGCTATGCTGCCATCCTGGCCAGAGCCTTCTCGGCGGATGCACATTTCATTGCCCACTCGGGAAAGGGGGTGGTACGCAATTATGGCGATGAGGATCCGGTATCAGACCCTAGGGAGACCATGCCTGGCCATTACGCCCGTACGCTCGACAACGATCCCTCGCTATCGTGGGACTTCAGCCAATGGAAAGCAGACTGTGTGGTGATCAACCTGGGAACGAACGACTTCTCCACCATGCCGCACCCCGACAGGAACTCCTTCCTGAGTGCCTACAAACAGCTGATCTCAGAGGTGCGCATCACACATGGCAGGGTCCCGATCTTTTGTGTTGTGGGACCGATGATCAATGAGCCCTGTTTCACCTATGTCAAAGAGCTGACACGCTACTTCAGGAATGAGGGGAATGATGATCAGGTCTATTTCTCGGGGCTTCCCGACAACCTGCTTAACCAGGATAAGGACCTCGGCTCCGACTGGCATCCCTCCTACCGTGGACAGCAAAAGATCGCGGCCCAACTACTGGTTCCAATAGCCACCGTTAAGGAATGGGACTTCCATACTGATGAAATATTCCCTGACGAGATTGAATAGGACAGCATGACAGGTGAAAAATACCGTTTTGAAGCTCTTGACGTGTTACGCGGAGTAGCCATACTGATGATGGTCCTCTCGGCCAACATCCCCTTTGGGGGTGCATTACCAGGATGGATGTACCATGCCCAGGTACCACCACCCCTGCATCAGTTCCAACCCGATCTTCCAGGCATCACCTGGGTCGACCTGGTCTTCCCCTTTTTTCTCTTCTGCATGGGAGCTGCGATCCCCTTCTCATTGGGAGGGAAAGTTGAAAGAGGCTTCGGCAGACAACTGATGGTGCGTGACCTACTCATTCGCTTCGGGGGACTGGCATTGTTTGCCATCGTCTCACAGCATGCACGCCCCTGGGTGATGAACGCAGGTGAAAGCACACAATGGGTACTTGCTCTTCTGGCAATGATTGGCATGGTGCTGCTGTTCGCATCACCTCCATCCGGTTGGTGGAATCGTCACCGACACACAATGATGATAGCTGGCAGTCTCATCCTCCTGGGACTTTTCGGTGCCCTTCACTACCTCGACAGAGTCACCTTCCGCCTCCAGCGTTTCGACATCATCATCATGGTGCTTGCCAACAATGCGCTGGCAGGAGCTCTCCTCTACCTTCTCCAACGCAGGTACCGGCATACGCTCTGGATATCGTTCGCCCTGATGTGCGCCTTTTTCCTTTCCGGCCGCGCCGGCGACAACTGGATCGCTGCGATATATAACTACTCTCCCCTTCCCTGGCTCCTTTCCTGGAACTACCTCAAGTATCTGCTGGTGATCATTCCCGGCATCTACACTGGCATCGTGGTGCGAAATGCTGTTCTTGCCCATTCATTCAGTGTACCTGTTACATCCGGGAGTAGAAACACAGGGCTGTTGCTGATCTCATCCCTTGCTCTACCCCTTGTCTCAGTTGTCGGACTCTATCTCAGAGAGATGAGCTATACGTTCATACTCACACTGTTGCTGATTACCCTTTTCCTGGCAGCACTCAGAAAGTGGGATCATCCCTGGAAGAAAGTATTCGTGACATTGCTACCGATAGCAACCACTCTCCTGATCGCAGGACTGCTTAGTGAGCCTCTTAACGGGGGCATCAAGAAAGATTCGGCTACGCTCAGCTACCTGCTGGTTACTACCGGACTGGCAATGTTTACCCTGTTCGCCTTTACCATCCTCATCGATCTGCTGAAGTGCAGTAGGGGATTGTTCCTTCTATCCGGATCGGGTAAAAATGCGATGTTGGCTTACATCGCCGGCAGCAACCTCATCCTGCCACTGTTGCACCTCACAGGCACCACCCGCCTCTTCCAGGTAGAGTGCTGCCCCACGACCCTTCTCACTATACAGGCAGTGGTGGTCACCCTACTGGTAGCCTGGGTGAGTGCAGTTGCTGCCAAAAAGAGATTCTTAATGAAGGTCTAAAACTTGCATCAATCACAAAACAAAATATTAAAGAGTCATGAATAGAAGAAATTTCATAACGTATGCATCCATACTGGGGGGCAGCACCATGTTGCAGGGGTGCTCTACCCTTAGTTCCAAGAATAAGGGAAACGCACGCAGGAAGAGTACATCGCGCGAAATGAATGCCGATGTGATTATCATCGGCGGTGGCATGGGTGGTGTCGCGGCGGCACTTGCCAGCTGCCGTAACGGCATGAGTGTGATCATGACCGAAGAGACTGAATGGATTGGTGGTCAGGTGTCACAACAGGGTGTGCCCCCTGATGAACACCCCTGGATCGAGACACATGGAGCCCCCGCCTCCTATAGGGAATACAGGAACAGGGTACGTGACTATTACCGTCGCAACTACCCCCTCACAGAGGAAGCCCGGCAGCTTCCCAACCTAAACCCGGGCAATGGGAGCGTTTCCCGTCTCTGCCATGAGCCCAGGGTGGCGGTAACCGTGATGACTGACATGCTGACCCCCTATATGAGCAACGGCAAGTTGCGGCTGCTCACAATGCACAAGGTGAAAAGCGCAGTGGTTTCGGGCGATAATGTGCAGGCGATTGAGATGGTGAACCTCTACACGGGAGACAGGGTTATGCTCTCCGGCAACTCTTTCGTCGATGCCACCGAGTGTGGCGACTTGCTTCCCCTCACAGGTACGGAGTACATCACCGGTACAGAATCGAAAGGTGATACCCGTGAACTGCATGCTCCGGAGAAAGGTGACCCGATGAACAATCAGGCTTTTGCGGTATGCTTTGCCATGGATTATCAACCCGGAGTAGACAACGTACAGGATCCACCAAAAGAGTACACATTCTGGAAAAACTATATCCCGGAGATGACCCCTCCATGGTCAGGTAGACTGCTGGATCTCTCCTACTCCGACCCCAGAACACTGAATCCAAAAAGATTGGGATTTGATCCCACGGGAAAAGAGATGGATGGACTCCTCAACCTATGGAATTACAGACGAATCATCGATCGTAACATCTTTACCAAGGAGAGCTATGCGGGCGACATCACCATCGTGAACTGGCCGCAGAATGATTTCTTCCCGGGCAATTTGATCGATGTCGCTGAAGAAGAGTTTCAAACCATCTTTGAACGGGGCAGGCAACTAAGTCACTCGCTCTTTTACTGGCTACAAACAGAAGCACCCCGTGAAGATGGGGGAAAAGGGTGGAAAGGGCTTCGCTTAAGAGGTGATGTGATGGGCAGCGACGATGGGATGGCCAAGTACCCCTACATCCGTGAGGCAAGAAGAATCAGAGCGCAGTTCACCGTACTGGAGGAACATGTGGGTGCCGAAAACCGCAGATTGGTGGCTGGTGAGGAGGCTGGCAAACGAGCTGCTGATTTCTTTGACAGCGTGGGCATCGGCTATTACCATATCGACCTTCATCCCAGCTCCCGGGGCAATAACTACATCGATTTTGCCTCTCTACCCTTTGAGATACCACTGGGAGCTCTGCTGCCACAGCGGATGAACAACCTGCTGCCGGCCAATAAGAACATCGGTACCACCCACATCACAAATGGGTGTTACAGGCTACACCCCGTTGAATGGAGCATCGGCGAGGCAGTAGGATGCCTGATCGCATTTGCAGGGAAAAAGAAAGTACCTTTTCGTGCGATACGGGAAGACAAAGCCCTGCTTGCCGATTTCCAGCGTGAGATCGCACGTCAGGGCATCGAAACGAAGTGGCCACGGTAAAAGATGATGCTATAATCAATGGGAAGCCGGATCCATCGGCATCTCCTCATTTTTTAACAATATAAAGAGAGATGAATTTCATACAGACACATTTTATTTCTTTCATCCTGTTCCTGATTGGCTCGGTATGTACCCTGCAATCTCAAACCGTCTGGTACGACGGAGCACACTTCCCTTTGTTGGGCAAAACATGTGACAACACCGAAACACGTTATGAACGCCTCCCGGCAGCACTCAAAGAAGTAAGCCGCCCCCCGGTATGGCACCTGGGCAAGAACAGCTCCGGCCTGGCAATTCGCTTTCGCAGCAACAGCACCCAAATCTCGGCCAGATGGAATTTGCTGGAAGATGTGAGCATGAACCACATGACAGATACCGGCATCAAAGGGCTTGACCTCTATGCCTGGAACGGTCAGCGATGGCAATTTGTCAACAGTGGTCGCCCCACGGCAAAAATGAACGAACAACTAATAATCTCGGGCATGACTCCCCTTGAAAGGGAGTTCATCCTCTACCTGCCTCTCTATGATGGCGTCACATCCCTATCGATCGGCGTAGACTCACTCTCCACGATCAGCTCACCACATCTTGCCATCCCAATGAGGGAAAAACCTGTGATTTGCTACGGCACCAGCATCACACAGGGGGGATGCGTCACACGTGCCGGCATGTCTTATACCAGTATCCTGGGACGAAAGATGAACAGGGAGGTGATCAATCTGGGATTCAGTGGCAACGGTCAACTCGACTACGAGATTGCAGAACTAATGCGTTCACGTACAGATGCCGGACTCTACATCCTCGACTTTATTCCCAACGTCAACCTGAAACAGATCAGGGAGAAAACTGCACACTTTGTGGAGATCCTTCGCAGTGAAAACAGTGAGATCCCCATTCTCGTTGTTGAATCGATCATCTTTCCTCACTCCATCTACGATAGGAATATATTCAATACGGTCGCGGAAAAAAACAGGGCGCTGAAAGAAGAATTCAAGAAACTGGAAGCAGCAGGAGAGAAAAACATTCATTATCTTTCGGCAAAAGACCTGATTGGACAGGATGGTGAAACAACCGTCGACGGGATTCACCTGACAGATCTGGGATCTGTACGTCTGGCAGAAGAGCTATTCAGAAAGATAGAGGAAATCACTCCCTAACAAAACGTAGCATCCGCTAGAGAGTCATTCTGTATATTGATGAGGTTCCTTATGTGTCCAGAAAAAGTATTTGGGAAGTGATCAGACATCTCATTCACATGAATGCACGAATCACTTTGTGTCTCGTAACTGATCCACAACCTGATTGAAATAATCAATGGATGCTTCAATATCAGGTAAATTGTTTTCCCAATTGGCTTCATACTCAATCGTGAAATAACCCTCAAAATTCTGGCGCTTCATCTCGTTAAGCATTTCATCAACCTGTAAGATTCCGGTACCCCAGACAACATCCTCCAATGCGGCTTCGTTTCCTACAGGCGCTATATCCTTGAAATGAAAGGAGATGACTCTTCCTTCCAGCTCCCTGATACACTCCAACGGATCCAATCCCATCCGTTTGTAATGCCCTACGTCTGCAGAGGCTCCTATCAGCTCGGAACGACCATCAATGGACTTCAATAGTATCTCAGGACTCCAGTAAGATGATTCACTCGGATGATTGTGAACGGCAACCTTGATCTGATAGCGTTCGGCAAACTCTTCTACCAGATCCCAATCATCTCTGGCTGGCTCAGCACTGATAAACTCCATCTGCATGTTTTTGGCAAAAGAGAAGATCTTTTCCCATTCATCCCGTTTTGCGGTCCATACACCTGAAGAAACGATCGTAACTCCCTTCGAGGCGGCAATGGTCTTCAGCTTTCGCTGCTCATCCTCTGTGAGCTGATATCCAAAGCGGACATCTCCAAAATCATCCCCCATTTTCTGGCCGGGATAAATTTCGATATATTTGAGCCCCAACTGTTCCGTTTTCCCCAAAGATTCCACCACAGAAAACAGATGAAAGGTGTAGGATTGCATGGAGAGTTTCCAGCCGGGATCCTCAAACTTGACCTCATTATTTGCCTGACTGCTAGTGCAGAAAAAGGCAAGTATTACAATGGAAAAGAATGATCGCGTTTTATTTCTCATAATGTTCATATGTTATAAAATGTGTCGTGCAGCAAAACTGCACCAAAAAACAGATACGGGATGACTGATGAAGATCTTCTCTTCAGTCATCCCGCTGCTTCTTGTCCTTAGATCACTATCCTGGCGATAGGCTGGCCTTCCTGCACCATGTCACCTGATTTTGCGTAGATTTTCGATATCTTACCTCCATACTCGGAGATGATCTCGTTTTCCATCTTCATCGATTCCAGTATAAACAGAATAGCCCCTTTATCAATCACATCGCCTTCTCTTGCCAAAATTTTCATCACGGCTCCCGGCATGGGACTAGATACAACCTGCCCCCCCTGCTCTTGTTCAGGTTCATCTTCTGTTGTTCCCGGTTGAGGGGCTGAAACGGATTGTTCATCATTTACCATTTGCTCCTCAAACTCCGCGGCACGGATTTTTTTGAGGTAATTGCCTGCTACCGTGGGGAACAACTCCAGCAATAGCTCTTCCTCCTCATTGCCTGCCAGCGGCACATTCCCAAATTCAGGCAGCAACGGATTCACCTGTCGCTTATATTTCGAAGTATCGTAGGGTGTCTCCAGGGCAGAGCCGGTAATTGTCTCACGGAAGGCAGGATCAACAGGTAGGGGCGTTTTCCCGTATTCACCTTTCACCAGTGATACAAACTGATTGGAGGCATTCGCATACTTGTCACGCCCCTTCTTCAGATTGAGGATTGAATTCACTGCCTGGGCTCCCACGATCTGACTGGTAGGTGTCACCAGGGGTGGCAAACCAGCGTCAAGGCGCACACTGGGGATCAATTTCATGGCATCATCCAGGATATCAAGTGCATTGAATTGTTTCAACTGAGCCACCATATTGGTATACATTCCTCCGGGTATCTCTGCATTCTTCACCTTCTCATCCGGCAACGGGAAATTGAAATAGGACTCAATGGCATGACAGGCGCTTAACAACGCCGCTTCATCATTGATTTTAGCTGCAACAATTGCATCATCAAACAACTGATCAACGTGTGCCGGTAACGTGTCGGTGAGCGGATTAAAGGGTATTGGAAACTGCTTCACGGCATCAAATGCATCCAGCTCCCTGCGAATGTGCAACAATTCGGCATTGATTTTAGCAACAGCCTCCATGTTGATGTCCAATTCAATACCCAGTTTCTGACAGAACAAATAAACCAGTTCGATCGCCGGTGCGGCTGGTCCACCTGAGAAATACCATATATTGGTATCCACGATATCCACTCCGTTCACAATGGCTGAAAGCACCGATCCCAACCCATAACCGGGTGTGCAGTGGGTGTGGAAATCGATGGGCACAGGCAACTCCTTTTTAAACCTGGATATGAGTGCGGCGACACGTGAGGGGGGTATCAGTCCGCTCATATCCTTGATTGTGATCATGTCGGCACCCAGGGCGACCATCTCTTTGGCGAGATGCAAAAAATAGTCATCGGTGAAAACAGCTTTGCGCAGTGGTTTCTGAATCTCATCCTTCCTGCCAAACAATTTATCGAAAACACTCTTTTTCCGTGGCATCGCGGGTGACGGATCATCATATTTGGGATCAATGGTATAACATACGGCACAATCGGCTGTCCCACCATACTTCCTGATGGATCGTATACTCGACTTGATGTTGTCAACATCGTTCAATGCATCAAAGATCCGCATGATATTCAAACCGTTGGAGACTGCATGCTTGAAGAAACCATCAATAATTTCATCGGGATAGGGGGCATACCCATAAAGGTTTCTTCCCCTGGAGAGTGCTGTTAGCTTCGAGGAGCCCTCTACACCCTGGCTGATCTTCTTGAGCCTGTCCCATGGATTTTCATCCAGAAAACGCATCACTGAGTCGGGTACAGCACCGCCCCATACTTCCATTGCGTAAAAATTGGCATCCTTGTAATAGTGCAATACCCTGTCAACCTGCGATTGATTCATTCGGGTGGCAAATGCTGACTGCTGCCCATCTCTCAATGTCAGATCCCTGATCAAAAGTTTCCGTTTCATTTTTGTGGTTTAATAAATTAGATTTAACAGATATATAGTTTCGTTTTGCATCACATTTATTTCGTTTTGCTTTTTATTTTGTAAAAGATGCAAAGTAAACAATTAAAAATGAATTATCGATCAAATTGTGGAAATATTTCTTTAATTCTATCGATTCGCATAAAAAAAGGACCCGGGGAGGGTGCCTGAAAGATTAAGGAGAGCAATTAAATAAAACGGCAACCCATTGAGGATTGCCGCAGTTCTGCCCATGTGCAGTCTATATTGATTGGTTTGTCAGTCGAACATCTTCCTGAACTTGTTGAAGACATTCTTGCGTGCTGAGGCGGAAGGAACAAAGCTATCGGAATGTTTCATCTCCTCAAGCTGACTGCGTTCCTTGTCGGTGAGGTTCTCCGGCACGTAGACGTTCACGTTGATCAGTTCATCGCCCCTTCCGTAACCGTTTACCGAGGGAAGTCCCTTGTTACGCAAGCGGAGCACCTTGCCCGGCTGGGTGCCTGGCTCAATCTTCACCTTCGCCACACCATCAATGGTGGGCACCTCAACAGTGCCGCCCAGGGCAGCTGTGGGGAAGTTGAGGAAGAGATTATAGATCACGTCATTCTCGTCACGTATCAGGTTAGGGTCCTGCTCCTCCTCGATCACGATCAGCAGGTCGCCGTTCACCCCGCCCCTGCGGGCGGCATTGCCCTTACCCGACATGGAGAGCTGCATCCCTTCAGCTACACCGGCAGGGATACGGATGGAGATCACCTCCTCTTCGCGCACGATGCCCTCCCCGTTACAGTGGGCGCACTTCTTGGAGATCGACTTCCCCTCACCGTTACAGGTGGGGCAGGTGGATGAGGTCTGCATCTGTCCCAGGATGGTGTTGGCCACGCGGGTCACCACACCCGAACCGTTACAGGTAGGGCAGGTAGACTGTGATGTGCCATGCTCCGAGCCATTGCCGTTGCAGTGCGTGCAGGAGACATATTTCTTCACCTTGATTTTCTTCTCCACGCCGTTGAGGATCTCCTTGAGCGTGAGCTTCACCTTTACCCTCAGGTCGGAGCCGCGATTCACGCGTCTGCCGCGCTGTCCACCGCCAAAGCCACCAAAGCCACCGAAGCCGCCAAAATGGCCACCAAAGATATCGCCGAATTGCGAGAAGATATCGTCCATCGACATGCCACCACCAAAACCACCGCCGGAGGCAGCACCACCCACTCCGGCATGGCCGAACTGGTCATAACGGGCACGTTTGTTCTCGTCGCTCAGCACCTCATATGCTTCTGCGGCCTCTTTAAACTTCTCTTCTGCCTCCTTGTTCCCCGGGTTCTTGTCCGGGTGAAACTGGATGGCTTTCTTCCGGTAGGCTTTTTTGATCTCCTCGGCAGAAGCACTCTTGGATAACTCCAGTATCTCGTAATAATCTCTTTTTGTTGCCATCTTATTCCCCCACGATCACTTTTGGGAACCGAATAATTTTCTCATTCAGCTCATATCCTTTTTGTATGCAGTCGATCACCATCCCTTTCTGCGTCTCTTCCTGAGCCGGGATAGTGGTCACCGCCTCAAAGCGGTCTGCATCAAACGGCTGTCCAATTGTATCGATCTCCTTCACGCCATGTTGTCCCAGGAAAGAGATAAACTTACTGTATATCAAATCCATTCCCTCCAGCATTGCATCTTTCTCTTCAGCTGAATGCAAGGCTATCAGTGCTCTTTCAAAGTCATCCACCAGACCGATGATGTCGAACAATACACGTTCACCGCCGTTTCTGATCAGGTCAGCTTTCTCCTTCAGCGTCCGCTTACGGAAATTGTCAAACTCGGCATGCAGCCGCAGGTAACTGTTGTTGAGCTCATCATATTTCCCCTGCAGTTGGGTAAGCTCATCCTCAAGCGGATTCTCATCTTCTGTCATATTGTCTTCTGTTTCTGCACCCACAGGTTCATCCTGCAGAGATGCAGTCTCCTCAATGATTTCTTCCTCCCTCTCAATGGGATCCTTTCGCGTATCTTTATTTTTTGTCATATTGATTGTTATTCTTTTACTACCATTGATCACTGCAAATAGTTTGCCAAAAAAAAGTGAAGCAAGAGAACCAATGGCTTTTCTAGAGAAACAGCTCACACCATTCGTCAAAGATTTGCACCTGGTGCCAGCCGTGACGATTCAGACCCTGACGGATCTTCTTCACCGGCTTCTCTCTGCCCAACTGCGACTTGGAATAGAACTTATCGGCAAAACAGATGATCTGCTCCTCCAGACTCACCGGCCGCATATCCCTGTGCGGGATGGGCAGCTTCCGGTTGATGATGGTCTCCAGGCTCAGGCCCGTTCCTGTATGGCGTTCACATACCAGCCCATGCTTCGGGTGTCCCTCCTCTGTCAGCAGCTCCCGTCCCAAGTAGCCGTGACAGATGTAAGGGTGCGTTCCCTCACAGGCGATGTGTGGTGCTCTGGTGAGAAAGATGCCAATGTCATGCAGCATCCCCGCCTCTTCGATGAAGCGTACATCGACCGCCAGCTCCGGATGCTTCGCAGCAATAGAGAGCGCTTTGCCTGTCACGTCGCCGGTGTGTGACATATAGATGTCGTACAACCTGGTACCCTTGCGGTAATATTTCTCGATAATCGTCTCGGGATTCATAGATCGCGATTTTCCATCAGCCCACAAAATTACGATAAAAAGTTGTAACTGAAAAACATCTGCTCTCTTCCTCCGCCACCGATGCCGGACTCGATAGTTCGGGAAAACTTAAAAAAAGCAAACAGCTGTGTCAAGCAGGGAATAACTACTATATTTGTAACGATATGATGGGTTATCTGCGATATATGTCAAAATGGCTCTGCCTGTCCCTGTTTATACTTTATGTAAGCGGTATCACACAGATGCGCATCAACGGTATGGAGGCCTCTTACACCTTTAGCCTCAACGAGGAGACCTCACTGCAGCTCAATGCCGGGATACAAAATATGACGAATGCTTTTCAGAAAGATTTCGACACCGGTGCGGGAAGGGCGTCAAGCTACATGTACGGACCGGGTAGCCCGCGAAGTATCTTCGCCGGTTTCAAGCTTATGTTGTAACCGTTCAGAGCGGTACCACATATTTCTTCATCGCCTCATCCTGAAGTGAGCGGGGCACCGCTGCCTTTACCTCCTCGATGAGGATGTTGAGCAGACGTTCGCGGAAGAACTCCTTGCGGGTGATCAGGCTCACCTCCCTGACAGGTGTATTTTTCCTGAATGGTCGTACATTCTTCCGTTGCGTCTCACTCAGGTTGGCCAGTGCCATCTCCGGGATCACCGTCAGACCTTCGTTCTGATCGACAATGTTGATCAGTGTATCAATGCTCCCGGCCTCATAGGTGAAGATCGACTGATTGTTGCGTCGTTTTTTCAGGTTACAGAGGTGGAGGATCTGCGTGCGGAAGCAGTGCACTTCATCGAGCAGCCATAGCTTTGCAGCAGTGAGATCGCTCTCCTCAATCGCTGTCTTTGCGTAGAGCGCCTTCTCCTGAGGGGAGACATAGGCGAAGAACTGTTCGTAGTAGATGGGGTGCTCGGTGATGCCTGTCTCTTTGAGTGGTGTGGCCAGGATACCACCGTCGATCGTATCATTGGCCAGACCCTTAAGTATCTGGTCTGTCGTGAGTTCCGAGATCACGATGCGGATGTCGTAGTGATTGTCGCTGTGCACCTGCATCAGTTTCGGCAGAAGGTAGGGAGAGATGGTGGGGATGATAGCCAGGCGGAACATTCCTTTCACAATTCCTTTCTCCTCCTGGATGATCTCCTTGATCTGGTTCACCTGTGCCAGAGCCAGCCGCGCCTGGTTGATGACCTTGGTTCCGATCTCTGTGGGATGCACAGGGAGCTGTGAGCGATCGAAGATCTTCACTCCCAGTTCATCCTCCAGCTTCTGTATCATCATGCTGAGTGTGGGCTGGGTGACAAAAGATGCTTCCGCTGCCTTTGAGAAATGACGGTAATTGTCCACCGCGATAATATATTCCAGTTGCTGTATGTTCATCTTTATCTTTTTAAGCTGTCAGCCAATCTGCTAATCTGCTAATCTGCTAATCTGCTAATCTGCTAATCTGCTAATCTGCTAATCAGTTAATCTGCTAATCTGCTAATCAGCTAATCAGTTAATCATCACTGCTTGTAATCGGAGAAATATTTCATGAACTGCACCCGTTCGTAGAGTGAGGGGCTCTTGATATTGGAATAGTTCAGTTTCCCCCTGAATGCATCGATCGTTTCATAGTTATTCTGCGCCATCCATTCCTCCATACAGGTGAGCATCTCTGTTACTGCAGCTGGACCCTGACTGTAGAGCATGCTGCAGAGCTGGATACCTCCCGCACCTGCAAGAATCCCCTTCACAGCATCTTCCCAGCCATGTACCCCGTAGGAGCAGGCAATATCGAAGTCAGGCACGCGACCCGCTACAATGGCGGTCCAACGAAGCGTGTCGCTGAAGTCGGAAGGGTTGCTGAAGACCGGTCCGGAGACGATCTCCATGTTCGTGATATCAATGTCGAGCTGGTAGAAACGGTTGAAGAGCACCACTCCGTCTGCACCCAGTGCCTTGAGCTTGGCAACCAGTCCCGGCAGGTTGCTGATGTTCTTCGCCATCTTGATCACCAGGGGTATGGAGAGGCTTTTTTTCAGCTCTCTAACGATGTTGACGTAGGATTCTTCCAGCCAGTTGTCGCCATAATCACCGGCATTCAGCAGGAAGAGATTCAGCTCCAGCGCATCGGCACCCGCATCCTGTACGCTTCGTGCGAACTCGATCCAGCGGCTCTGCTTATAGCAGTTGATGCTGGCCAGGATGGGCACTTCGCATTCGGCCTTGGCAGAGCGAATCAGATCGAGGTACTTCTCCATGTGGTTCATCTCCACGTAGGCATTGATGTAATCGGCCGCCTCAGGATAGTCGGTGAGCTGTGCCAGCTTGCCCGAATGACTCTCTATCTGCTCTTCAAAGAGTGATTTCAGCACCACCGCACCGATACCGGCATCCTCAAGCTCCTTTATCTTCTTCAGTGAGTTGGTCAATCCGCTGCTGGCGGCTATCAGGGGATTCTTCAGTTTCAATCCCGCAAAGGTTGTTTCCAGAGTAACCATGTAGGTGACAAATGTTTTTCAAATGATTGTTTGTACAAATATAGATAATTTTTATCGATCATTCTGGCAATTGATCAAAAAAAAAGAATGCCGAGAGATGCCTTCAGGGCTTAACGTTCACCGAAGATCAGCGTCCCCAGGCGAATCAGTGTACTCCCCTCCTCCAGTGCGATGGAATAGTCGCCCGACATCCCCATTGAGAGTTCCCGAAAAGCAGGATCATCGGCGAAATACTTCACCTTGCTCTCCTCGAAGAGGTTCCTGAGCTGTCGAAACTCTCGTCTCACCTGCTCTCGGTCTTCGGTGTAGGTGGCCATACCCATCATCCCGGCGATCTGCAGGTGGGAGCAATCCCTCCAGCTGCCTTCCTTCAGAAAGCGACGGCACTCCTCGGGAGTGAAACCTGACTTGGTCTCCTCCTCAGCGATATGGATCTGCAGCAGGCAGCGGATCACCCGTTCATTAACGGCACCCTGCTTCTCGATCTCACGCATCAGCCGCTCGCTGTCGAGGCTGTGAATTAGTGTAACAAAGGGGGCGATCTGTTTCACCTTGTTGCGCTGCAGGTTGCCGATGAAGTGCCACTCGATATCTGCCGGCAGCTCCTGTTGCTTGGTCACCAGCTCCTGCACGCGGCTCTCGCCGAAGAGACGCTGACCGGCATCGTAGGCTTCACGAATCTGATCCACAGGGTGGAATTTCGATACGGCCACCACCCTCACCCGTGAGGGTAGCGATTCTCTGAGCTTTTGTATATGTGTTGCAATGTTCATTCTTCTTCCCTGGATGCGTTTTCTCCCGAGTAGGGGAAGACATCCATGATGGCCGTCTCCGTCACCGAAGCGAACGCGTAGTCAATCATGGTCTTCTTCATCTCCGTTTCCACGATCTCCACCGCCTCTTTCAGTTCGGAGGCCTGCACCAGCATGTTGACCGCTGTCTTCTTCTCGGCACCGCTCTTTTCGTCGAGGGTGATGAAGTGGAGACGTGCCTTGTAGTAACGGTCTCCCGTCTCATTAAAGAAAGAGTCACTGTATTTCACCCGTTTAATATCGGAGACGGAGAACTCACCCGAGATGAAAGGTTTGATCTCCTCGATGATGCGTGCCTCTGCCTCTGTAAAGGAGAGGGCATCTACCAGGTAGGGTTCGGTTACTGTTTTTTGCATGCCGGTCTCCAGCATCTTGTCATATTTAATCTTACACTCAAACCAGTTGTACATAGTTGTTTCTTTATAATCTTTGTGGTTTTTACGAAGCTACAAAGATAAAAAATATAAACCGGTTTGCCCCAATTGGAGGGTAGCAACTCGCAGGAAAATTGAATGAAGATCATAAGATGAAAATGAGACCGTTTCACCATTCCTCACCTTTTTTTCATACTTTTGCCCTTTACAAATAATAGATGAGATGATAGGAACCCTTGTAAATACAGCAGCCGTAATTGGCGGCGGCGTTATCGGGCTGCTGCTCAAGAAGAGGATGCCGATACGGATCACCACCATCTACTTTCAGGCTATCGGGCTCTTCACACTGGCCATCGGTGCTTCCATGGCAGTTGAGATGGAGCATATCCTGATCGTGGTGAGCAGCCTCGCCATCGGCTCGCTGCTGGGCGAGTGGATGGATATCGAACGGGGTGCCGAGCGGCTGAGCCTCCGGCTGAAACATCGTTTTCACATCGGTAGCGAGAAGTTTTCCGAGGGACTGATCACCGCGTTCCTGCTCTTCTGTGTCGGTTCGCTTACCATCCTGGGTACCATCCAGGAGGGTACCGGTGGCTCCCCCGACCTGCTCTACACCAAGTCGCTGATGGACTTCTTCTCTGCCATACTACTGGCTTCCGCCTTCGGGGTGGGTGTCGCAATCGCGGCAGCACCCCTCTTCATCTTCCAGGCATCGCTTACCCTGCTGGCCGGATATGCAGGTAGCTTCTTTACCGAAGAGATCATCCTGGGACTT
>Ga0334901_1001510_pt1 | contig 24113 bp, 24 predicted proteins | sample GraSluR3_MG_3_FD_207216 | JGI IMG/M metagenome (GOLD analysis project Ga0334901, IMG submission 207216) | Sludge microbial communities from methane-producing bioreactor in Wageningen University, Netherlands - Granular Sludge_15_08-R3 | ecosystem: Engineered > Bioreactor > Anaerobic >... | reverse complement strand
GTTTTGAATTGATTCCGCAGCAGGTAGTTCAATTCGAATTTTTCTCGCTGGGGTTGATTGAGAATTATTACCGGGCCGGAGCACCTGAAAAGGGGAAAAAGTTTTTGCAGGACGCTTTCGAGTCCTTCGACGATGAACTGAACTATTTCCTTTCGTTGAATCGAAAATTTTTGCAAGCACAAAGTATCAACGAAGAAATTCAACGCAACCTGTTCTTCGTTCAGCGTCTCGAGCGTATTGCCCGCGACTATGGAGATACGGAATTGTCGCAGAAAATAGGGGAAACAATGAAAAAACATTTTGAAACGTATAATGCTCTTTAAATGAATATTCTGGTAATTGGCTCCGGAGGAAGGGAACATGCCCTGGGGTGGAAAATTAAACAAAGTAAAAAAACGAGGAACCTCTGTTTTGCGCCCGGAAACGCCGGAACCGGAGAAATTGGTACCAACCTGGCAATCGACGTAAACGATTTTCACGGGCTTAAGAATGCAATTCTTGAAAACGATGTCAATCTGGTTGTAGTTGGCCCTGAAGTGCCGCTGGTGGAAGGGATTCACGATTTTTTTGCCAATGATTCTGCATTAAAGAATATAAAAATTGTCGGTCCTAAAAAAGCAGGGGCGCAGCTGGAAGGAAGTAAGGATTTTGCCAAGGATTTTATGATGCGCCATAACATTCCCACTGCACGGTATTTTACGGTTTCCCGGGATAATCTGAAAGAAGGAACTGAATTCCTTCGGACGTTGCAGGCGCCTTATGTTTTAAAAGCCGATGGACTGGCCGCCGGGAAAGGCGTTTTAATCATCGATGATGTTGAAGAAGCTGAAAAAGCACTGCACGAAATGCTCGGCGGCAAGTTTGGGCAGGCCAGCAGCAAAGTGGTTATCGAAGAATTTTTAAGCGGGACAGAGGTTTCTGTATTTGTAATTACCGACGGGAAAGACTTTAAATTGCTGCCCGAAGCCAAAGATTACAAACGAATCGGCGAAGGCGACACCGGGCTGAATACCGGCGGTATGGGGGCAGTTTCGCCCGTTCCGTTTGCCAGTGAGGAGTTTATGAGCAAGGTAGAATCGCGAATCATTCACCCCACCATTAACGGACTGAAGGTTGACGAAATTGAATACAACGGGTTTATATTTTTCGGTTTAATAAATGTGAACGGCGATCCGTTTGTAATTGAATACAATGTGAGGATGGGCGATCCGGAAACAGAAGCCGTGTTGTTGCGGGTAAAATCCGATTTGGTTGACCTGCTTGAAGGCGCTGCCGACGGAACGCTTGCTGAAAAAACGGTTGAATTCGATACGCGAACCGCTGTTACCGTAATGCTGGTTTCCGGCGGTTACCCGGGAAGTTATGAAAAAGGAAAAGAAATTACCGGGCTGGAAAGGGTGGCAAACAGTACCGTGTTTCATGCCGGGACAAAAATGCAGGGAAACAATGTAGTTACCAACGGAGGCAGAGTTTTGGCGGTTAGTGCATTGGGCAAAAACAGAACCGAAGCGTTGGAAACCGCATACCGAAACGCGGGGTTGATTCAGTTTGAAAAAAAATATTACCGTAAAGATTTAGGTTTCGACCTGTAGCATGTTACTGAGAACATTAAAATCGAACCGGGCAGTTAATTTTTTTCTGATTCCCCTTATGGGAATTCTTTTTTGGCTGAAAGACTTCATTTCTCCCAAACCCTACTCGTTTTATCCGGGCGAACAGGAAAATCTTCTTTATGCGCCCCTGCACAACCTGTTAAAAGAACACCCCCTTGTGCAAATTCTGCTTATGCTTATCCTGCTTGTGGGAATGGCACTTTTGCTTATCCAGATGAACAACAGGTACAACATCATTCGCATCAGAACCATGCTTCCGGCGCCTTTGTTCGTTTTAATCGTTAGTGGTTTTACCATCATTCACGCTATGCATCCCGTGTATTTTGCCGCTTTTTTTGTGTTGCTGGCCGTTTACCGGCTTTTCAGTGTGTTCGATCAGGAGAAACCTTATTCACCGGTGTTCGATTCCGGCTTTTTCCTGGGTGTTGCGTCGCTTTTTTACTTTAACGCGGTTATTCTGTTTCCTGCATTTTTAGCAGGCGTGGGTATTCTTTCGCGGGAAACCAAATGGCGGGAGTTTGTGGTTTGTTTGCTGGGCTTTTTGCTGCCTTTTGTTTTTGCATTCAGCTACGTTTTTGTGGTCGAAAAAACACCTGAATATTTGAATATACTCGGGTTGAACATAAATACGCCGGCGCTGGATTTTAATTCGAACCTTCCGGTGCTGGGTTATCTCGGATTTTTGTTTGTGCTTATTTTTTTGGGTAGTGTAAAAATTCTCCGGCAATACGATACCAAAAAAGTAAGCACGCGGAAGTTTTTTATCGTACTGTTTCTGATTTTTTTGTTTGCCATGTTCGGGTTGGTCCTCGTGCCGGCAGTTTCATTCGAAATTTTTGTGCTTGCCGCCATCCCGGTTACTTTTTTGCTATCGAACTTTTTTGTTTTTGTAAAAAGCAGGTTTTGGCGGGAGTTCTGGTTTTGGTTGCTGGTAATTGCTGTAATTGTTATGGAAATTTTAGCCTAACCTCAACATGAACAGACAAAAACCAACACTGGCCATTTACGGAATTCAGGACCGTGAGGAGTACGAACATCCGTTTTATGTGCACGACCACAACCTGGCTTTAATGCACAACGGCGAAGTAAAATGGTTTTTGCAGCAGGAACGTATTTCGCGCCGAAAAAGGGACAACTCCCTGCATATTCATTTAAAAGAAATTCTGAAAGAAAAGAAACTGCTGGCAGGCGATTACGATTTGGTTTTTGTGGATAACGTGGTCGGTCGCACTTTTCTCACCCGGCAGGGCGACGTCCGTTTCGAAGCTCCGTTAAATTCTGTTCTGGCACCCGGTTTGGAAAAGGGAAAATGCTGGTGGTTCGGCCAGGAAAAAGAAGCTTTTACCCTCAACCACGAACTGGCTCACATTTTCTCGTGTTTGCCGTTTTTCGGGAATTTTAAAGCGAACAGCCTGCTGGTACATTTCGACGGAGGCGCCAGCCTGAGCAATTTTTCGGCAGCCAGGTTTAAAAACAATAAGCTGGAATGGCTGGAATACCACTGGGATTTGAAACCTTTCAGCACCATTTACAATGCCAACGCACTGGTTTTTGCCATCATCGGGGCAAAACTGGCTGAACAAAACGCTGTTCCCGGAAAGTTTATGGGATTCGCGGGTTGGGGAACGCCCCGGCACGAGTTGAAAGCGTGGCTTTTTCAACATCACTTTTTTCAGGATATCTGGGGAAAAACGTCTGTTTTTTTCGAACAGGCAAAAAAGGATTTTGGTGTTGAACTGAAATCATTCAATCAGAAACACCCGTTTATTCAGAATGTAGCCGCTTCGTTACAAGAGGTTTTTATTGAACAGGTTTTGAATAAGTTACAGGAACTGAAAGAAAAAACAGGTGCCGAAAATTTAGTTTACACCGGTGGTTCGGCACTGAACATTGTAGCCAACACCCGTATTGTGGAAAGCGGTCTTTTTAAGCAGGTTTTTATTCCACCCTGTACCGAAGACAGCGGGCTTGCGCTGGGAGCAGCTGCATTTGCCGAATGGAAAAAACACGGGTCGGTACGGATTCAGAACAGTTATCTGAACAACTGGAATATTGAAGAATATAAAACGTCTTACAGCCCGGGAATAATACGAAAAGTTGCAGAACTGCTGGTGAACGGAAAAATTATTGGCATTTGCAACGGTTTTGGCGAAGCCGGGCCCCGTGCACTGGGCAACCGCAGCATTCTGGCTTTGGCCGACTCAAAAGAACTGGCCAAAGAAATCAGCATGAACAAAAAAGGCCGCGAGTGGTACCGCCCGCTGGCGCCGGTAGCGCTGGAGAAAAACACGCGGTATTTTACCGGGGAAAAGAAAATTCACCCGCTCTCAAAATTTATGTTGCTCGATTTCAAAATCCTCCCGGAAAAAAGAAAAGAAATTTCCGGTGCACTTCACGCCGACGGAACGGCCCGCTTTCAAACACTGTTTAACCGCAAGGATAATCCTTTCCTGTTCGATTTACTGAATTACCTCGACGAACATCACAGCGTAAAAGCATTGATTAACACTTCATTTAACCGGAAAGGGGAACCCATTGTGCATACAGCGGAAGATGCGCTTGCAGCCGCAACGGAAATGGTGCTGGATGCGATGGTAGTGAATGGCAGCATACAGTTTCTGCCAATTTAAAACATTTCCGTATTTTTGCCCGCGATTTTATTGAAAGAGAAACGAATGGCAACCATTTTAAATATTGAGACCGCAACAGAAGTGTGTTCCGTAAACCTGACCCGCGACGGTGAAATTCTGGCAGAAAAGGAGAGCCATGAAGGGTTGAACCACTCCCGGTTGCTTACCGTTTTTATCGATGAAATTTTCAGGGAAAATAATTTTAACCCCGAACAACTCGATGCAGTTGCAGTAAGCAAAGGTCCCGGTTCATACACGGGGCTGCGTATTGGCGTTTCGGTAGCCAAAGGGTTGTGCTATTCGCTCGGAATTCCTCTGATTGCGGTAGGCACGCTCGATGCGCTGGGGAAATATACGGCAGATCACAAAAATAAATTTGTGCCGGACTCCGTCGAGCCGGAAAATGCTCTTTTCTGCCCCATGATTGATGCACGGCGCATGGAAGTTTACACGGCACTTTTTAACGCAAAAGGGGAAAAAATCGAACCGGTTTCGGCCAAAATAATCGAAACAAATTCGTTCTCCAAATATTTAAACCGGCAGCCGGTTCTGTTTTTTGGGAATGGCGCAGTAAAATGCAAAGCAGCCCTGACGCATCCCAATGCCCTGTTTTCAGGGCCCTTGAAAGCTTCGGCACGGTTTATGAATAAATTGGCTGACGAGAAGTACAACAATAACAAGTTTGAGGACGTTGCCTATTTTGAACCGTTTTACCTGAAGAATTTTATAGCAACCGTCCCGAAAAATAAAATATTAGAATGAAACAACTGGGAATCATATTTCTACTGCTGCTGGTTTTTTCTCTGCCCTCGGAAGCCAGAAAGGAAAAAATTAAATTTAACCTCAAGTTCGGCTTTATAAAAGGAGGAGAAGCCGAACTGATTATTTCCGACACGCTTTTCAATAACACCAAAGCCATTCACTATTATCTCGAAGGAAGGACAACCGGCCTCACCGATAAGTTATTCGGTGTGAACGATATTTACGAAACCACGGTGGATGCCGAAACCCGGCTGCCGTTAAAATCCATCCGGAACATTAAGGAAGGAAAATACCGCTGGTATAACGAAACGCGTTATTATCACGAAATCGACTCCATTTACAGCCAGAAGTCGGGATGGCGAAGTGCTCCCGATAACCTGGTGGATATTGTATCGGTGTTTTTCTATTTTATCCACAACCACTTGCTCGACCATCTGGAACCGGGACGGGCACTGACTTTGCCCACATTCCACGCCGATAAAATCGATGATGTAACGGTTCGGTACCTGGGCGACAAGAAAATAGAAACCGGTTTGGGTAAAATCGATTGTTATGTGCTGTTACCAACAGTTGATAAAGGAAAATTATTAAATCGTTCCGACGGGTTGAAATTTTACATTTCAAAAAAAACCAATATGCCGGTATTGCTTGAGTTTGATATGCGGGTAGGCGCATTACGGGCCGAGCTGCAAAGTTACCATATCGACGGAAAAAGGCAGGCGGCACATTAGCGTAAATTTTTCTGCGCAAAATGTTTCCGAATGTGTTCATTTTTAACCGATTTGTTTATTTTTGCAGCGGTTTAAAAAAATAAAAAATAATTTCATGGCATCGACAGCAGATTTTAGAAACGGCATGTGCATCATGTTTAAAGACGATATTTACACCATCGTTCAGTTCCTGCACGTAAAACCGGGTAAAGGACCGGCGTTTGTGCGCACAAAACTGAAAAACGTAAAAACCGGCAGGGTGATTGAAAACACCTTTAATTCAGGAGTAAAAGTTGATGAAGTAAGAGTGGAAAGACGCCAGTACCAGTATTTGTACAAAGACGACATGGGGTTCAATTTTATGAATACGGAAACCTTCGAACAAATTTCTCTCCCAGAAAATATGATTGAAAACAACGACCTGATGAAAGAAGGGCAGCTGGTGGAAATTCAGTTTCATGCCGAAACCGAAACCCCGCTAACTGCAGAAATGCCCTCGTTTGTGGAATTGCAGGTTACCCAAACCATTGAAGGCGAAAAAGGGAACACAGCCAGTTCAACTGCCCTTAAACCAGCCACCCTCGAAACCGGCGCCGAAATTATGGTGCCCATGTTTATTAACGAAGGCGAAGTGATTAAAGTAGATACCCGCGACCGTTCCTACAGCGAACGGGTGAAATAAGTTTACCGCAAAAATACAGGAGAATCCGGGTTGAGTTTTCAGGCCGGATTTTTTTGTGCCGGTTCATTGTCCTGCCGTGAATACAAATCGATGGCCACAATCATGGCCGTAAAGCCCCAAAACGGTACCGAAAGCTTGTCGGTATCCAGAAAGTTATTCAGAAAACCATGGATATAGTAAGTTACCAATCCAACAATTGCTGCCAAAATTATGCCTTTCAGTCGTTTGTCAGTTAACCTTGTCCAGGTGTGGATGCCGGTGTATAAAACGGTAATAATTAATATCAGAAACGTAACCAGGCCCAAAACTCCGGATTCGGAAAGCGGGCCCAGGTATTCGCTGTGGGCATTTCCGCCGTCGCCGGCATTGGTACTGATGATGGTGCGGTTTTTTTTGAGCTGGTATTTGGCATACTGAAACATGTAGGTGCCCGGGCCGTAACCAAAAACCGGCCGCTCTTTAAACATGCTTATGGCGCAACTCCAGCGGTTAATTCGCTCCAGGTTCGAGGCATCGGAGGAAATGTTGGTCATGGACGAAAAATGTTCGGTGAGGTTGGAAGAAGATTCATCGGAATTGCGCTCCAGGTGCATTAAAATATCATGCTGAAACGAAAAAAGCAGCGAGATAAAAACAACTGCCGTAATAAACAGGGGTTGAAACCTGATCTTCAATTTAATAATTCCCCAAACCGCCAGTGCAACCATCATGCTCAGCCACGCCGCCCGGCTGTAGGAAAGCACAAAGGCGACAAACAAAACGCCGGAAACTATCCACGCCAAGGTTCTTACTTTTTGGGAATAGTGCCGGCTGAGGGCGAAAAGTACCGTAAACGGCAGATACATGGCCAGCGCCGCTCCGTAGGAAGTGTGGTCGTTGTAAAACGGATTGACCACGTAATGTGCCGCCTGTCTGTCCAGCAGTCCGTAGCCCCAGTGCCGCGCAATGGCATAAAATACAACTACCAGAAAACCGGTTAAATAAACCCAGACGTATTGTTCCATTTTTTTACCGTCGGAAAAGATTTTGGCAGTTAAAAAGAAAAAAGCCACCACAAACCAGATGCGGGCCAGTAAAAATTTAAACGAAACCAGCGGCATAGAACTGGTAAGACTTGTCAGAAAAATCCAGATAAGGTTCAGATAAATGGCTACCGAAACCGGGTGCAGCAGAATTTTTTTATCGAACACCCGCTCATGAATGACTTTTAAAAGGAATAAAATTAAAATGCCAAACAATACGGGTTCGGTGGGCAAATACATGCTAAAACTAAAATCAGGCATAAACCGCCTTAGCTCAACCGAGAGCGGGGCAAAAAAAACGGCAAACCAAATGAGTTTGTCGAAGGAATAGATCACCAGTAAAAGTACCCCAAGCAAAAAAGGCAGAATGGTTATTATCATCATCTCCTTTTTCACTACAAACCAGGCATTCAGTAAAATAAAGGCAATGCTGATCAGGTAAAAAAGGGTAATTTTTATGGTGTTGTTTTGAATCACCTTTTAATCAGCTTTCCGGTAATCGAGCACAAGAAAAACAAGCAAGGCGAGAAAAACCGCCGAAATGGTTGTGAAGGCAACAATCAGCCAGCGCACCGGGTACGATTTTTTGTCGGCAGGTACCGGATACTCTACCACATGCGCGTAAGTAATATCCTTTTCGAATTCGCTTAAATAAATGTCGTGAACCGTTGTTAGTGAATCGATGGTTGTGAGCAGGTTGTCAAACCGGTTTTCCAGAATGCGGGTTTGCGAACCTTTTTCAGCCAGGTTGTTGTACAAATCCTGAATTTTCCGGGTATCGGTGCCAGAGGCCCGGCCACCGGCAAGGGCATTCATGTATCCTTCGGTTACTTTTTCTACCTGGCTTTTAAAGTCGAGAATGCCGTATTCTTTGCGCACAATGTCGAGTTCAGCCATCAGTGTGTCCAATTCCCCATATTTTTTATCGAGGTTTTTCCTCGCAATCTTAACCATTTCCAGGTCTTTGGCTTTGTGCATATTGCGCACCTTTTTGTTGTAAAACCTGATGATGGAGTCGCACATGTCGCTGGCCCTTTGCGGGTCGTAGTCCATCACTTTTATTTCAACCGTTTCAAACTTGGTTTTGCCGGCATTTACATGCTGGTTATACAAATCGAGCATGTAGGTCAGGTAGTGTGGGTCGTCCCGTTTTACTTTGTAAACCTCGTGCAGGTTAAAAGCGTTGATTACCTTTAGTTTGATGTCTCTCGAACTAATGATTTCCAGCATCTGTTCGGTTTCCGACTCTTCGCTCATCACCCAGATATTACTGGGATAAATGCGTGCGGTCGATTTAAATTTCGGCTTTATAAACACCGGGCCCGAAAAAATGGCTGAAAGCAAAACGGCAACAGCCCCTACAATGATAAAATGAACCTTTCGGTTCCAGATAAGCTGAAAGATGCGCTGATTGTCGAAAAAATTATTCATAAATGTGGTATAATTTGATAGCAATTATGCAACGAAGCGGATGTGTTTTTAGTATTGAACGATTTGAATTCGGTGAAATTTTAACCGGCAATAATCAGGGAATAGTTCTTTTTCCCTTTTTGGGCCAGAATATATTTTCCTCCGATTAAAAAACCTGAGTCAATTTGAAAGGTTTCATTCGAAATTTTTTCTTTGTTGATGCTCAGTCCGTTACCTTTAATGGTTCTGCGTAATTCACCTTTTGAAGGGAAAACTCCGGTTTTTTCAGCCAGTAAATCCACTATGTTAATTCCCTGCTCCAGTTCGGTTTTTAAAATCTGAAATTGCGGAACGCCTTCGAATACCGCAAGGAAAGTTTTTTCATCGAGTTTGCGCAGTTGTTCGGCAGTACCTTTCCCGAAAAGTATCTGGGAGGCTTCCACCGCCATTTCATAATCTTCTTTGGAGTGCACCATAACGGTAACTTCTTCGGCAAGTCTTTTTTGCAGTGCACGGGCATGGGGCGCTGTTTTGTGTTCGGCCACCAAAGCGTCGATTTCATTTTTGGGAAGCGCCGTAAAAATTTTTATGTACCGTTCGGCATCCTCGTCCGATGCATTTAGCCAGAACTGGTAAAACTGGTAGGGCGTGGTGCGTTCCGGGTCGAGCCACACGTTTCCCTGTTCGGTTTTACCAAACTTGGCGCCGTCGGCTTTGGTAATCAGCGGCACGGTAAGCGCAAACGCTTCGCCACCTGCTTTCCGGCGGATGAGTTCGGCGCCGGTGGTAATGTTTCCCCACTGGTCGGAACCGCCCATCTGCAGTTTGCAGTTCATGTGCTGGTAGAGCCACAAAAAGTCGTAGCCTTGCACCAGCTGGTAGGTAAACTCGGTAAACGACATGCCCTCTTTCGATTCGGCGCTGAGCCGTTTTTTTACCGAATCTTTGGCCATCATGTAGTTTACGGTGATGTGTTTCCCGATATCGCGGATAAAGTCCAGGAAGGAAATTTCCTTCATCCAGTCGTAGTTATTAACCAGCACGGCGGCATTTGGCGCATCGGTTTCAAAATCGAGGAATTTGGCCAGTTGTTTTTGTATGCATTCCTGATTGTGGCGCAGGGTGGGCTCGTCGAGCAGGTTGCGCTCTTCCGATTTTCCCGAGGGGTCGCCAATCATGCCGGTGGCGCCGCCAATCAGCGCGATGGGTTTGTGCCCTGCCAGCTGGAAATGTTTCAGCACCATCACCCCCACCAGGTGGCCAATATGCAGTGAGTCGGCAGTGGGGTCAATCCCCAGGTATGCCGAAGTAAGTTCCTTATCCAGTTGTTCTTCCGTTCCGGGCATTACATCGTGCAACATGCCCCGCCATTTAAGTTCTTCTACAAAGTTCATTTTAAACCGTTTTAATGGTCTGCAAAATGCCAGACCAAAATGTGGCGCAAAGATAAAAAATGCCGGTAGTAAATTGGACTTTATATTTTATAAAGCGATGTTTTAACAAAGGAATTTCCAAAAGGAATAGCTCACCGGTTTTCCTGCGCAGCGAAAAAAATTCTCTGCGCAGGAAATTTCAAACGGATGCGCACAGGATTGGAAACCGATGCGCAAGGAAAAAAATCGGATGGGCAGGGAATTACTATAAGTATGGAAGCGGAAAAATTTTCACTGCTTTTACCTCCGATAGCATTGCAAAAATCATATTGTAAAACATATTGTAATATCCGGTGGCATTTTCTAATTTAGGCACCTGAAAAAACAATATAAATCGACATTAAAACAGTTTAAAAACCGAATGCATGGGTCTGTGAAGACCTGTGGAAAGTAAAAAAATGAAACCAGGATCACATTTAAAATAAGGCCGGTAAAATTCCGGTTCTACCCTAATTTATCATTTAATGCACATGAATAAAGATTCAGTAAATTCCTGCATTCCGCTTTGCAGGTATAAAATAAGAATGTTTGCGTTAATTGTTCTGTTTACTTTGCCGTTCCTGCTAAAAGCACAGGATATAATAACACTTCGTAACGGGAAAAAAATCGAATGCAAAATAACGAAAGTGGACAGCACGGCTGTTTTTTACGATTTTTTCAAAGGAGACCGAAAATTGTCGAGTTTTACTGCGCTTACCGATGTTCAAAAATACCAGTTAAACAAACATGAAGCCGGCAGTGCAAAAGACTCGTTGAAAGGTTATCCGGCAGAAACCGTAGTTGTAGATACATCGAAATATGTAAAGGAAACGCAAAAGTGGGTTAACCTGTTAACCTATTCCCAACGGTTCGGTGTACATGCCAAAGGATGGTCGGTGCAATATTACGGGTACAATTTCAGAAATACGGCGAAGTGGTTTATTCCCGTGGTCTTTGGGTTTGAAAGTTTCGATATCGATCCCGGCTACTTTTCCGAATCCGGGTACAACTACGCAAATATCAGTTATCTGAATGCGGGAATAAGCCCATTTTATAAAATGAATGACTTTTTATTTCTGAATTTGGGAGTACAGTTAATAGTTGGGGAAGAAGAACTGCAGGATTCAGGAGGAAAGGAAAGTAACCGCAGCCTGTTTGGGATATCTCCTTCACAGGGGTTCTATTTTATTCCCCAATCGAAAGCAGGGCTGGCCCTTGGTATTTCGGTGTATGAAAAATTAATGAGTTCGAAGGTTTACAAAAACGATATTGGAGTAAAACTCGAATTGGGTATAAAATTTTAAATGTTTTACATAAATAATTCAATGATGAAGAAGATAATTTTTTTATGGCCGCTTTTTCTGATTGGCTGTACAGTCAGTCAGAAGATTGTTTACAAAACCGACAACATTACGCTGGATGAACCTGTAAAAACCATTCCCGCAAAGGTTGAAATAAGGATACTGGAAGATAACAGGGCAAATAACGAAGAAAACGGTTTGTTGTTTGAAAATCCACGGCAGATTAAACGCGACAAAAAGACAATTTGCATCAATTCGGAAAAACATTACGCAAAAGACACTGTGATTACCCAGATTACCAAATTGATGGTCGATCATTTTAATCAGGCAAAATTATTTGAGCGGGCCTATTATAATCGGAATAGTGAGAGCGATTACTATTTAACCGGAACCCTGGAAAGGTTTTACGGGGAACAACAGTTTTCAACAGGGGCTGCAGTGGGGGCACAGTTTGGACTTATTGGCGCACTGGCAACTGCCGGGATAAAAACACCAGGGGAAATAGTAATTGAACTTTCCGAAATTAAACTTTTCAAAAAGGACGGAACGCTGGTTAAAGACTTCGGAACTTTTTACAAGGAATATACCGATGAATTTAAAGCCGATGCCGCCTGCTGGTGTATTTACTGGAATTCCAATGAGATGCTAAAAGATTTTAATACGCATTTGATTGAGAAAATCAGGAACGATATGGCTGCAGTACCCATCGCCGGGAAGTAGTGCTGTCTGCCGGTCAACTACTTACTTTCAGTGCATCTTTAATTTGGTCGAACACATTTTCTTCCTGATTTTCAGCATCCTTTGAATCAACCCAGTTTTGAATAAACGGGAAAATGGAAGGAGCCAGCTTTCGAACGGGTTCATAAAAGCGCGATTCAGTTTTGGCTTCCTGTGAAAGGATTTCCACATCTTCATCGATTTTATCGAAAACCAGTAAAATGATACTCAAAACCAGCGCCGATCTTAAAACGCCAAATGCCAGTCCGGCAAGTTTGTTCAATACGCCAAGCTGGGCCACTTCAATCAGTTTGTTGACTGAATTGCCCACAATGTGCACCAGAATAACAATCACTATAAAAGTTACAATAAATGAAATGATGTTCAGGTATTCGGTTTCCAGGCTGAAGTTTTTGGTGAGGAAATCGGAAGTGATGTATGAAAATTCAATGGCGCCCCAAATTCCTAAAATCAGAGCCGCAAGCGATGCCAGTTCTGAAATTAAGCCTTTCCGAAACCCTCCAAAAGCTGCAAAAAGCAACACTAATCCGATGATGATGTCGATGTAATTCATTTTTTAACCAGGTTAGCAAAGATTGGCGCAAATGTAGGAATTATTTCAGAAAAATGAAGTTTGAACCATTCCCGTTTATTACTTTTGGGCAAAGTTTGAAAATAAAGTATGAAGTTTGATATTAATCAGAAAATATTTGCTGACTTCGAAGCATTTGAATCCACCCTCAAACAGTGGAGAACCAACAGCGAAAAAATAGTTTTTACCAACGGTTGTTTCGACATCATTCATCACGGGCATGTAGATTCGCTTATGAAATCGTCGGAATACGGAACCCGCCTGATTGTGGGATTAAATTCGGATGAATCGGTCAGGCAACTGAAAGGGAAAGGGCGCCCGGTGCTTAACGCGGAAGCCCGTGCCAACATGCTGGCTGCCTTTGTGTTTGTCGATGCCGTAATCATTTTTGGGGAAGAAACCCCGGCTGAGCTCATTTCGCGGATAATTCCCGACGTTTTGTTAAAAGGGAAAGAATACCAGCTGCATGAAATTGCCGGGCACGAAACGGTACTGGAACATGGTGGAATTGTTGAAACCCTCGACCTGGTTACCGGCATTTCCACTTCGGAACTGATTGACAGAATAAAAAATCTCGATTAATGGCTCAGACAAAAACGGTTTACATCTGCCAGAATTGCGGCGCACAATCCCCTAAATGGATGGGGAAATGCCCCTCCTGCGGCGGATGGAACACGTTTGTCGAAGAAATTGTAGAGAAGAAAAAAACGAGTCCTGCCGTTGCTGCAAACCTGGCAGCTAATCAACCGCTTACCCTGGAGAACATTACCACTGAAAAAATGGAACGTATCGAGGTGGGGATTGCCGAATTCGACCGGGTGCTGGGCGGAGGAATTGTTCCGGGTTCCATTGTATTGCTGGGTGGTGAACCGGGCATTGGAAAATCGACGCTGGTGTTGCAAATGGCGCTGGGGCTGAAAGACAAAAAAATACTGTACGTTTCGGGCGAAGAAAGCCTGCAGCAGATAAAGCTGCGTGCGGGCAGGCTTGGAATGAACGGAAGCAACTGCCTGTTTTTGAGTGAAACATCGCTGGAAAATGTGCTGGCACAAACCGGTAAGGTGAATCCGCATTTGCTGATAATCGATTCTATTCAGACCCTTTCCACAGAATCCATCGAATCTTCGCCCGGTTCGGTAACACAGGTGCGCGAATGTACTTCGGCAATTCTGAAATTTGCCAAACAGCACCACATTGCGGTTATTTTAATCGGGCACATCAACAAGGAAGGGAGCCTTGCCGGGCCAAAAGTGCTGGAACATATTGTGGATGCTGTGCTTCAGTTTGAAGGCGACACCAACTACCTTTACCGGATTTTACGTGCCAGTAAAAACCGCTTCGGGTCCACCAACGAACTGGGAATTTTTGAAATGCGTGGCGACGGGCTGCGCGAGATTCTGAATCCTTCGGAACAACTCATTTCCAAAGTGAGTGACGATGTGAGCGGAACGGCGGTAGCTGCCACCATCGAAGGAATCCGTCCGTTTCTGATTGAAATTCAGGCGCTGGTGAGCTCGGCAGCTTACGGAACACCCCAACGCTCTTCCACCGGTTTCGACCTGCGCCGGCTGAATATGCTGCTGGCTGTACTCGAGAAACGGGCTGGCTTCAAACTGCTTACCAAAGATGTTTTCCTGAACATTGCCGGCGGTTTACGCATTAACGATCCGGCTACCGATTTGGCGGTGATTTGCTCCATTCTTTCTTCCAATATCGACATTGCCATCGACCATAAAGTTTGTTTTGCCGGCGAAGTGGGCCTTACCGGCGAAATCCGCGGGGTGAACCGCATCGAACAACGTATTGCGGAAGCGGCCAAACTGGGATTCAAAAAAATATTCATTCCCAGGCTGAACAAGGGTTTCGATAGCTCCAAATTTTCCATCGAGCTGGAAAAAGTTTCACGCGTGGAAGAAGTTTTCCGAAAAATTTTTGGCTAAAAAAGGAAAATCCGCAAACCCGTACGGGAGGCTTACGGATTCTATTTGTATTGAAATTTTCAGTCGGCCAAAAACTGATTGAGGTAATTCCGGCTGGTCAGAATCGCTGTTTTTATATCCTTTTCGGATCCTTCGTAAGCTTTGTCTTCCACCTCGATGCACACCGGACCTCGGTATTTTACAGAAGTGAGCGCCGAGAAAAACCCGCGCCAGTTTACATCACCCAGTCCGGGGATTTTTGGCGAATGGTAATCCAGCGGATAAGCCATAATGCCCACCTCGTTCAGTTTTTCAGGATAAACTTTCACGTCTTTCGCATGAACATGAAAAAGTTTGTTTTTGAAATCGTAAATGGGTTTTACTTCATCCATTTGCATCCACACCAGGTGCGATGGATCGTAATTCAGTCCGAACGCCTCACTGGGAATAATTTCGAACAGCTGTTTCCAGATGGCCGGTGTGGTCGCCAGGTTTTTTCCGCCGGGCCATTCGTCGCGGGTAAACAGCATGGGGCAGTTTTCAATGCCGATTTTTACGTTGTTTTCTTCGGCCACTTTTACAATTCCCGGCCAGACATCGGCAAATTTTTTCAGGTTATCCTCCACACTTTTCACCGGGTCGCGGCCAATAAATGTATTTACCACACCAACACCCAGTTTTGAGGCGGTGCGGATAACCTTTTTAATGTGCTCGATGTACGCTTCGGCCTGTTTTTCGTCAGGGTCGAGCGGATTGGGATAGTAACCCAGCCCTGAGATATAGACGTTGTTTAGTCCCAGAATATTTTGAATTCGGGCAACATCTTCATCGCCCGTTTCATCTACATTGATGTGGGTAACCCCGGCATACCGGCGCTCGGCTTTTCCTACCGGCCAGCACATGATTTCCACACACTTAAAGTGGTTTTTCGAGGCAAACTCAATCACCTCCTCAAAACTTTTTTCGGCCAGAATGGCGCTTACAAATCCTAAATCTAACATATCTCTGTAGTTTTATAAGTTGTTTTTTGTGATTTCCCAGTGTCCTCCTTTGGCAGGGCCAATTCTTTTTAAGTTACCTTCTTTTTTAAGAGCAGCTAAATTTTTTTCTACTGCTCTTTGCGAAATTTTCAACTCCTGGGCCAGTTCCCTCGCGGAGATAAATTTATTATCAGAAATGATTTGTAAAATTTTCTCCGAACTTTTCTCCTTTTGATTCACCCTTACAAACTCAACTGCAAAAAAGTAATTGTAATGAAACACTGGTTCGGGAAGATCTGCTTTTTCAATTTCCTGTTTAATTCTGGTAATTCCGGTACCCAGTTTTTCGATAAAACCGGCACGTTGCATTATATTGGCGATAATGGCATTCCGCGCAAGGCTGTATTTACCGAAATCCTTTGCCGGCATTCCTTTGGGAAGTCCGCCGGGATTGGAAATGATGATTTTATTTTTCAAATCTTTCGAAACCATTTAACAGCTGAACTAAAATCGCAAATTTTTCAGAAATTCTGCACTCGACTGCAAACAACCCAATCCATCCGGTTCATTGTCGCGTTCCACAAAATAGTGCTTAATTCCTTGTTTTTTGGCTTCTTTGAAAATGGGGCCAAAATCTATAATTCCCCGGCCGGGGCAGATAAAATCACCGTCGGGTGCCATATCTTTTACGTGCAATATTGGAATTCTTCCTGCATATTTTTTCAGCACTTCCAACGGATCGCCACCACCTTTTTTTACCCAGTAAATGTCCATTTCGCAATTTACAAACTTCGGGTCGGTGTTTTCCATCAGGTAATCAAATGGCAAGCCTTCTTCCATTTCACGGAATTCATTGTCGTGGTTGTGCCACAAGAAATTCAATCCGTGATTTTTAGCCAGTGCTCCCACTTCATTCAACCGTTCAGCCGACTTTTTGCAGTCTTCGAGGTCAAAAGGAACATCGCCGTACCAGGGCCAGTAATCAATCACGTATTTTTGTCCAAATGATTTTACTTTGTCGAAACTTTTTTTGAGTTCTTCGTTGGACGAACGAAAACTGACACTTCCGGCAATGGGTTTAATTCCTATTTCTTTGCAAAAACTTACAAATTCATGCGGTGAAGAGGCAAAATTGGTCCCCCCTTCCAGTTCCGAAAAACCAAACTCCACAGCTTTTTTCAATGTGCCCTTCCAATCGGCTTTCATGGCTTCACCGGCAATTCCTGAGATAAAACCGAATTTTTTAAGTTTGCTTTTTCCTTCGGCAGCCATTGCCAGCAACGGATTTGCACAGAGCATACCGGCAGTTGCAGCCACACTTGTTTTTATAAAAATCCTTCTGGTATTCATAATTTTAATTTGGTTTTTTTGATTTACACTTCCGGTAATTTCCAGGGTTTCCGGTATTCCGGTGTAATGAATGCATTGGCCTTATCGCAGTTGGTAAACCGGTTGTTGGCATCGTCCCATTCCAGAACGGTTTCTCCAACACGCGCGGCAATGTTGGCAATGTGTACATGAATGGCTGCAGCCCGGCCAATTTCAGGGGGGCAGGCTGGTGTTTCCCTGGTTTTCAGGCATTCCAGGAAATTATCCACATGCTCCCGATGCGATTCTTTTCCCTGATCGTAATGTACCTCTTCGGTTTTTGGCGTATTTTTTTGCCCGTCCCATTCCGGATAAAGATGGTACTTGCTACGGTCGGCAACCAGCAATCCTTTTTCGCCAATAAACTGAATTCCGTAGGCTGAATCGAAAGGACCCTGCTGAATTCCGGCAGTTAAATCGTAATTGATAACGAAATCATCTTTCGGGTAGATTACATTCATGGTATCGAACGTTTCACGGGCCATAATTTGTTTCGAAAGATTACCGGCATAGGTTACTACTTTCTCAGGCCCTTTTACCACGTCTTTTGCCCACAGGCCCATATCGATGAGGTGAACGCCCCAGTCGGACATCAATCCGCCGCCGTAATCCCAGAAATGGCGCCAGCTTCCGTGAAAACGTGCCTGGTTAAAAGGCCGTTCGGGAGCCGGGCCCAACCACATATTGTAGTCCACTCCTTCTGGAACGGTTGAATCTTCTACCAGGGTTGTTCCCAATCCGTAATTGAAATTGGCCCAGATGTTTACTTTTCGTAATGTTCCTATTTCTCCGGATTTAATCAGGTTCATTGAATCGACAAACACTTTGCCGTTGCGTTGCTGCTGTCCCACCTGCACAATGCGGTTATAGCGTTTGGCCGCTTTCACCATAATGTTGCATTCGCCAATGGTGTTGGCCATGGGTTTTTCCACATAAACATCCTTTCCGGCGCTGCATGCATCAACTGTAATCAGGCAGTGCCAGTGGTCGGGCGTGCCGATAATTACTGCATCAATGTCCTTTCTTTCCAACACCTTACGGTAGTCGCTGTAAAGTTCGGGCGATTGGTTGAAATCATTTTTAACAGATTCTGCCTTTTCTTTAAGCACATTCTGATCTACATCGCAAAGTGCAGCGCAGTTTACCAATCCGGTATCGAGATGATGCCGGAGAATTCCGAAACCCATATTGCGACAACCAATCAGGGCTACATTTACTTTGTCGGATGGCGCGAAACCTGCCGACCACACTTTTGAGGGAATAACAGTAGCGGCACCAAAAGCCGTTGCTGCCAGCGCTGAATTTTTAATAAATTTTCTTCTTGATGGATTCATTTTAAAATTGGTTTAGATGTTCGTTATTCCGGGATAAAGACCCAAACTCCCGAATCCGGATATTTGTCCAAAAAATTGTACTGAGCTCCGTACGCTTCAATCTCGTTATCATAAATTTCAAGACCAATCAAGTAAAAACTACCATGTTTCCCCAAATGGAAGGGGGAATATCCTTCTTTTTTCATCCGTGACAAATACTTTTCCGCATTTTCGGCATTTTCGAAACTGCCCCCTATCACATAAAATTTTGCAGTATCCGGTTCCATGTAATCCGCATAATTCGTTACTAGTTCTTCCGTTTTTAAAGTATCAGGTTGTGGTATTACAACAGAGTCGCGGACGGTTGTGTCAGCAATCTGAACCGGTTGTTCTTCTTTTTCAACGGGTTTGATTTTAACTTCCACAGGTTTTTGTGGTTCTTCCTTTTCTTTTTGAAGGAAATACACCCCGGCAGCAATAAGAGGAATTAAAAGCAGCAGTGGCCAAATCCAGCGTTTTTTCTTTTTTTTCTGGTTTTCAGCAGACTGCGGTTCCCGGGGAATACCGGATGCAACCGGCTCCTGTTTTTTTGCTTCCGGCTCTGGTTGCTCTGCCTTTTCTTTTATGCCGCCAACAACCGGAGATTCCTTTTGTTTTTCTTCAGCTTTTTCTTCCGGTTCATCTTTCAATGCTGTTGCTTCAAGGCCAAATGCATCGGGCAATAAGTTCAGTTCACCCGAATATTCGAATTGAACCTCGCGGTTTTCATTATAAAAGAGCGTTCCCGTGTTTTTAAGGGTTACCTTTTCACCTTTGTCCAGCCGGTAAAAAATTTCTTCGCAAGCCTCTTCAATTTTTTTTAACGCTTCCTGCACCGGAATTTGTTCGCTTTGTGCAATTGCACCTGCCAGCAGTCCGTCGTTGTGTTTCATTTTCGAATCGAAAAAGACCGTTCTGGAAGGAGGAGTTATTTCTTCCGATTTTTCATCGATTTGTGCCGGTCGGTATTCAGAAATAAACGCTCCGAAGCCCGGTATAATTACTGTTTCATTTTCAGGTAAAAGGTGTTGGATATATTTGTCTAAATTCATGTTAATTTGATTTACAGGTGTAAAATTAAGAAAACATCTGTTGAGGCAAGGTTTAAATTTTGCCAAAAAGTGCACGAACGCCAAAATTCTTCATTATACCTGACCGGAAATTTTTAATTTTACCCGGAAAACAGATTAAAATGAGTAAAAAAATATTAGTTACGGGAGGAACCGGATACATTGGTTCGCATACCGTTGTTGAGTTGCAGGAATCAGGTTATGAAGTTGTTGTAGTAGATGACCTGTCCAATTCGAGTGTTGATGTGTTGGACAATATTGAAAGAATTACAGGTATTAAACCGGAGTTTGAAAATTTTAATTTGGCCGATCAGGAGAAAACGGGTGATTTTTTTGATCGGAATCCCGGAATTGAAGCCATTATTCATTTTGCTGCTTCAAAGGCAGTGGGCGAATCGGTGGAAAAACCACTGCTTTATTACCGCAACAACCTGGTTTCGATGATGAATTTGCTGGAGTGCCAGATAAAATACAGTGTACAACACATGGTGTTTTCCAGTTCTTGTACGGTTTACGGCCAGCCCGAAAAGTTGCCGGTTACCGAAGACACGCCACGGAAAGATGCGGAATCGCCTTACGGAAATACCAAACGGGTGAATGAAGACATTTTACGCGACACCATTGCCGCTAATCCGCAACTGCGTGGAATTGCCCTGCGCTATTTTAATCCCATCGGTGCCCATACGTCGGCGCTGATTGGCGAATTGCCGCTTGGCGTTCCTCAGAATCTTGTTCCGTTTATCACTCAAACTGCCGCAGGCATTCGCGAAGAACTGAAGGTGTTTGGCGATGATTATGACACGCCCGACGGCTCTGCCATTCGCGATTACATTAATGTGGTGGATTTGGCCAAAGCACATGTGATTGCTATTGAACGGCTTCTTCAGGAAAAAAACAAACAAAACTACGAGGTTTTCAACCTGGGGACCGGCACCGGAGTTTCTGTTCTGGAAATGGTAAAAGGTTTTGAAAAGGCTACCGGCGTAAAATTGAATTATAAAATTGTTGACCGCCGTGCAGGTGACATCGAAAAAATATGGGCCGACACCACTTTTGCCAACGAAGAGCTGGGCTGGAAAGCTGAGAAAGACCTTGATGAAACACTGCGTTCGGCCTGGGAGTGGGAAAAGCGGGTGCGGGGGATTGAGTAAGCAGTTTGCAGTTTACCAGTAAATAATTTTCAGGTTTTTCGGGAAACGAAAAACGATTTATTTTGAATTGCCTATTTTTGATTCAAACTTAAAAACATTTTGGAATGAAAACCATCCTTATCACCGGCGGTGCCGGATTTATCGGTTCACACGTTGTTCGTTTGTTTGTAAACAACTACCCCGATTACAAAATTGTTAACCTCGACAAACTTACCTATGCCGGAAACCTGGCTAATTTAAAAGACATTGAAAACAAGCCGAATTACGAATTTGTAAAAGGCGATATTGTGGATGGTGATTTTATTCTGAAGCTGTTCGAAGAGAAACAGTTTGACGGAGTGATTCACCTCGCAGCCGAATCGCATGTTGACCGCTCCATTTCGAACCCGACCGAATTTGTTTATACCAACGTAATTGGCTCCGTAAACCTGCTGAATGCAGCAAAACATATTTGGAAGGATGATTTTTCAGATAAACGGTTTTACCACATTTCCACCGACGAGGTTTACGGTTCGCTGGGCGAAGAAGGTATGTTCACCGAAGAAACCCGCTATGATCCGCACAGTCCGTATTCGGCATCGAAAGCCAGTTCCGACCATTTTGTGCGCGCCTATCACGATACGTTTGGATTGCCGGTGGTTATTTCCAACTGCTCCAACAATTACGGGTCGTACCAGTTTCCCGAAAAGCTTATTCCACTGTTCATCCACAACATTAAAAATAAAAAACCGCTGCCGGTTTACGGCAAAGGCGAAAATGTGCGCGACTGGCTGTGGGTTGTCGATCACGCCCGTGCCATCGATGTTATTTTTCATCAGGGAAAATTAGGCGAAACGTATAACATCGGTGGTTTTAACGAGTGGAAAAATATCGACCTCATCCGCACCATGTGCCGTGTAATGGACAAAAAACTAAATCGGCCCGAAGGCGAATCGGAAAAGCTTATCACGTTTGTAAAAGACCGCGCCGGTCACGATTTGCGTTATGCCATCGACGCCACCAAACTGAAAAATGAACTGGGCTGGGAGCCTTCGCTTCAGTTTGAGGAAGGTATTGAAAAAACCATCGACTGGTACCTTGAAAACGAAGAGTGGCTGAAAAATGTAACTTCGGGCGATTACCAGAAATATTATGAAGATCAGTACGTAAAAAGGTAAAATTTATTCCATTCCCAGTTCCTTTGCCGGGTCCCAGAAATGGTCTTTGAAGTTGACAATTTGGTCGTCTTTCACTTTTATGCCTTCGTTTTCAAGCAGTTCTTTCATGGCGTTGGGTGTGTCGAAGTGATGTTTGCCTGTAAGCAGTCCGTTGCGGTTTACAACACGGTGGGCCGGCACAAAACCGGGATGGCTGTGTGAAGCATTCATTGCCCAGCCTACCATTCGCGCCGAGCCGGCTGTACCCAGGTAGTTGGCAATGGCACCGTAAGATGTTACCCGCCCAGGAGGAATTTGTTTCACAACTTCGTAAACTTCGCTGAAAAAATCACTCATTTGAATTAAATCCCAATTTTCAAATGCCAAAATACAAATAAATTCCAATTTTTAAATCCTAGTTTTTTAAACTGCGCAAATGTTTGATATTTGAATTTTGGAGTTTACTTTTTGTGATTTTTAATTAATCCATTTCTCTTGCGCTCCTTCCAAAACTCCGGTATTCATCTTTTTCAAATTCCATTTCCGGTTCCTGCCAATCCTTATCATTCAGGCGAAAAGCCAGATATTTAATGGGAATTCCCCGACTCAGCCACTGTTTTTCGTAAAATGTTTTTATACGAAGCGTGTCGTTCAGCAGGTCCGATTCGTAAAGGTTCTCGGTTTCAGCAAGTATTTCGAAACCATTTAAATGAACCAGTGCACAGGTGTAGGAATACTGAAAATTACTGTCGGTTTTCAGGTGAATAATTCCATCTTTTTTCAGGAACTGGTGGTATTTTTTCAGGAAAAAAATGGAAGTGAGCCGCTTCCGGGCCTTCTTCATTTGCGGATCGGGAAACGTGAGCCAGATTTCGTCCACCTCTTCGGGGCCAAAAAACTGGCCGATGATTTCGATGTTGGTACGCAGAAAGCCTACGTTTTTCAATCCTTTTTCAAGGGTAGTTTTGGCGCCTTTCCACAACCGGGCACCTTTAATATCCACACCGAGAAAATTTTTATCCGGGTGAATTTCAGCCAGTTCTGCTGAATATTCGCCTTTCCCGCATCCCAGTTCCAGAATAATGGGGTTTTTATTCCCGAAAAATTCGACCCTCCATGTTCCTTTCAGGTGAAAGTCATTGTTTTTTATCACATTGTAAGGCGCCTGAACCACATGTTCGAAGCCCATCATCTCATCAAATTTAGCCAACTTGTTTTTACTCACGTCCGGTTACTTTTTCAACCCTGATTCCAATATCGTGTATTCCTGTTAATATTTCGTCGCGCATGCCATGTTGCAGCGATATATTGTAATCTCCGGAAACCGGGAAATAAATGTTTCTCCGGTACACCGACTGCAGTGTTTTCAACCCGCCGATACCATTTCCCAACCAGCGCCCCGTGGGATCGGCCAAAACAATTTCGAGCGTATCGCGCATTACTTCACCGCCAGGTTGAATAATTTTGATAAACAACCATAAATTGCTGTATTTGTAGGAAGTTTCGCTGCGAACCTGGATAATCAGATTGTGATTCCGGCTGGTATCTGTTACAGGAATGCTGAAGACAAAGAGTGAATCTTTATGCCAGGCAGATTCAGGGACTTCCTGGTAACTGTCGAATACGCGGGTTGAATCGCACGAATAAAAAGCAGTTGCTGCTGCGATAACCCCTAAAAAATAAACAAGGGCTTTTTTCATCGCTTTTTGGATTTTCTGTTGCGGTTCGGTTTAGGATTTTGGTTGAGTTCCCGGTTGGGTTTCCGCCGTTTTTTCTTACGTTGTTTTCCTCTCGGTTTATTAAACCGGTTGATGTCTTCTTGTCCCACCATGTTTAAAAAATTCTCTTCTTCTTTTCGGGAAACATCGGGGCATTCCGAAACCAGTTTTTCGGGCTTTTGTCCGTTGCGGTTGAGTTGCTGTACTTTTTTTACTGTCGATACCGGTAATGCCACCAGCGAAGATGGGGCATCTCCCATTTTGGAGTACCAGTAAACGCCTTTGAAAATATCGGCTTTCAGGAACTGGTAAGTTCCAAATTCGGTTTCGAGCGGGATATGGTTGGGCGGAAAATCTTTTTGCGCATCGATGTATGAATCGATTTCGAAGTTGAGGCAGCATTTCAGTTTTCCACACTGGCCGGCCAGTTTTTGCGGGTTGAGCGAAATCTCCTGGTAACGTGCAGCGTTTGTGGTCACCGAAACAAAATTGCAAATCCAGGTAGAGCAACAAAGTTCCCGTCCGCAGGGGCCAATTCCGCCAATGCGCGCTGCTTCCTGACGGGCGC
>Ga0334901_1001503_pt1 | contig 24178 bp, 34 predicted proteins | sample GraSluR3_MG_3_FD_207216 | JGI IMG/M metagenome (GOLD analysis project Ga0334901, IMG submission 207216) | Sludge microbial communities from methane-producing bioreactor in Wageningen University, Netherlands - Granular Sludge_15_08-R3 | ecosystem: Engineered > Bioreactor > Anaerobic >... | reverse complement strand
CAATGGAGGGTGTAGTTCTCTGCCCTTCTGCATTCTGAATTACGGTTGCATCGCCATTATCCATGACTGCAACACATGAATTTGTAGTTCCTAAGTCAATTCCTATTATTCTACCCATGGTTCTTCTCCTTGAAATCCACCATCAACATTTGTACACAAGGCAAAAGCAATCTACTGCTTCCACCTGCAATTTATTTTCTATAAAAGTTTACTCGGGTTTACCAACCTTCACTTTAGCGGTTCGTAAAATCCTATCATGAAGATAATAACCCTTTTGCAATTCGGCAAGGACGGTTTCAGTATCGTACTTCTCATCCTCTTCCATCATCATCGCCTCATGCTCATGAGGAGAGAATTCTTTTCCAACAATATCGTCCATTCGTTTGAGACCCCAATTTCTTTGGAGTATATCGAGCAGTTGCTTTCTAATGAGTTGCACTCCCTGAACATAGGATTGTACATCTGATGATTGCTCACCTGCTTCTACTGCACGATCAAAATCATCGAGAATTGGAATAATATCATTCAGAAGCCGTTCATTGGCAAATTGTACAGCAGCTTCCTTTTCCCGGATAAGCCTTTTTCTGTAGTTGTCTGTCTCTGCAACTTTACGAATGAAATTCTCTTTCTCAGACGATAATTCCTTCGTGAGTCTATCTACTTCAGCCTCTAATTCCAGAATTCGAGCCTCCTGTGGAGACACCACTTCTTCTTTGATTTGCTCGTCGTGAGCCTCTTCTTTGATTGGTTTTTCAACCTTCTGTTCTTTCTTTTCTTTTTTGCTCATGTCTTACCTGTACGTGCACATGTATTCCTCTGCCATATACTTGAGGTCATGCAATCTCTCTATATTCCGCCATCCACCCTTGGCAGTCCCAACAAACATACTCATACTGAAACAGAACCGTCAAGTGATTTTCGTAAACTCTTTTTTGCTATCACACCCCGATTTCAGTTATCGCCGCTTCAATAAAATCTCTGAATAACGGATGGGGTTTTGCCGGTCGACTTTTAAATTCCGGATGATACTGTACACCGACGAACCAGGGATGATTTTCCAGCTCTACGGCCTCAACCAATCGACCATCAGGCGAAACTCCGGTAAATTTCATGCCTGCATTTGCTAACTGCTCCCTATACATATTATTGAATTCATAACGATGCCGATGTCTCTCATCAACCAATTCACTACCATATGCTTTGTAAAGCAGAGAGTTCTTATCAACAATTGAACAGGGATAACTTCCAAGACGCATCGTTCCACCCAAATCTACCCCTTTCTGATTTGGCATGAGGTCTACAACCGGGTATTTAGTGCTTGGATACCATTCAGAACTGGAAGCTCCAGTCAATTCTGCAACATTTCTCGCAAATTCAGAAACCGCACATTGCATTCCCAAACAAAGTCCTAAAAATGGAATTTTCTGTTCTCTAGCATACTGTATAGTCCTGATTTTACCCTCGATACCACGTAATCCAAATCCTCCAGGGACAACTATGCCACTCACTTTAGAAAATACATGTGAGATTGCTTGCTCATCAAACGATTCGAGTTCTTCGGTATCGACCTTCACCAGTTCAATAGCCGTCTTGTGGAAAATCCCTGCGTGGTGTAATGATTCAACCACACTAATATACGCATCGGCTAATTCAACGTATTTGCCACACAAGGCAATACGAACCTTACGTTCAGGATGCCTCCTGTTTTCGACCATGCCATGCCATGTTTCCATATGTCTTATTTTAGGTTCCAAGCCAAGGCGCTGTAGTACAAGGGAATCAAGATTCTCTTCTTCAAAAAGAAGTGGCACCTCGTAGATTGAGGGCAAATCAGGATTTGGGATAACCGCATTCCTATCAACATCACAAAACATAGCAATCTTATCCTGCATTTCAGGAGGTATGGGTCGATCAGAACGACAGATAATAAAATCGGGATGAATTCCTATTCCTCGTAATTCCTTTACGCTGTGTTGAGTCGGCTTTGTCTTCAGTTCACCGGCAGCTGCAATATATGGGACAAGTGTTACATGGAAAAAGAGCGTATCTTGCTTCCCAAGTTCTCTTTTCATCTGACGAATAGCTTCAAGAAATGGTTGGCTCTCTATATCACCAACCGTCCCGCCAATTTCTACTAAGACAATGTCCGCAGCACTTTTTTCTGCCAATCCATACAGTCTGCTTTTAATTTCGTTGGTTATATGGGGAATTACTTGGACGGTACCTCCAAGGTACTGTCCCTGTCGCTCTTTCTGAATTACAGACCAATATACTTTACCGGCTGTTACGTTATTTTCTTTTCCAATTGCGATATCGAGAAATCGCTCGTAATGGCCAAGGTCCAAATCGGTCTCTGCTCCATCATCTGTGACAAAAACCTCTCCATGCTGATACGGGCTCATAGTACCAGGATCAAAATTTATATAAGGATCAAATTTTAACACGGTAACAGAAAGTCCCCGGCTCTTGAGTAAACAACCTAGTGAAGCGGCTGTAATACCCTTACCTAGTGATGAAACAACTCCACCTGTTACAAAAATAAATTTTGCCATACGTACCCCTTTTCCTAATCATGGGATTACACAGCTAAGGTTATGAGTATGTGTCTTTTTGAGGATACCTACCGACCGTTGCTGTGTGCACCGGTTTTCGGCAATTAAGGAAAAAATGAGTAACTAGCCGATTCCTCGGTACTTATGGAATGTAGCATAGAGGTGTAGTAATTCGCAATACCACAACACCAATTTTATGAAAACTCTTCATCATCTAGAACAATTTCTTCTTCATCATCCTCAGGATCAAAATGAGCAGATTCAACACGACGGCGCTTCTCAACATGTTCCTCAGTGAGCTCAGGTTCCTCAGTGAGCTCAGGTTCCTCAGTGAGCTCAGGTTCCTCAGTGAGCTCAGGTTCCTCAGTGAATTCAGGCTCCCCAGGGAGCTCGGGCTCAAACAATGGAACACTATCATCTGAGTCGAACTCTTCCATAGCTAAATCAGGATTATCTAGTCGAGCTTTCATCTCTAAAGCTTTTCGTTCCTCTTCTTCAATAATTCGCTGACGTTCCGCCAAAGCTACGTCTAATTCATCTTTCAAATCTTGAAGTTCCAATTCAGAACTCTCTATCTGCTGATCCAAACTCGCTTTTCGATCGCTAAGAGATTCGATAATTTTTTCAAGTTCTTCCCGTTTTTCAGCAATTTTCTCGAGAGATGTATCTCGTTCCGATAAGGTGGTTTTTGTGTCATCAATCTTTGCAACAAGCATGTCCATCGATTCAACTGAAGTCTTCGAAAGTCTCTTAACCACGCCTTCCAGAATCTCAGTTCTGTTGTTTAACTCTCTAAGAAATGCTTGCACGGTGGTTATCATAGTCTGGAATGTAGCATCAGTATGATTCAGTGAGTCATCGAGAAGGATATCTATTTTCACTTTTGCATCTGCTACAGATTCCTCTACCTGTTGTACCAAGCGGATTTTCTGCTGTTCAACTGAGTGATTGAGTCTTTCATGAAGTTGATCAAGCCGTTCTTCCGACTCTGCAATCTGTGCTAGACTGTCTTCGATTGTTTCTCCAACTTGCTCAACCTTCAGCACTTCATTCTTCACCTGCCGAGTTCTCAACTCGGCTTGTTCTGTCATTCCGCCCAATTGACCCAATACTTCATGATAGTACGCCAATGTTTTTTGCAATTCTTCTAGATCTTCAGAATGTGCCAATAAACTTTCACGTTCACGGGTAATTTGATTCACCAGCTTTTCCATGCCTATACGACTAGTTTCAAGCCGCTCTTCCACCTGTGCAATAGTTTCGTGCAATTCTGTTTCTTTATTCTTCACTTCAGAGATATATTGCCCTACATATTGGCGCATAATCTCCAACTTTCGACTACGATTATCTGCATTCCTTAGTGTAAATACAATTATGAGCGTAAGGACAAACAATCCTATCGAGAGAAAAATCGGCACCATTTCCCACATGACAACCCCCTCTAGTGAAGCAATTCAGGCAAGTATTCTAAAAATTCCACATAATCAGAAAAAATTATATGTGCTTGTGGACACATTTTTCTTCGTCGCACTCGCTGCTTTTTACTCCTACTTGCTGGATCAATAAGTGCTGTTTTCATACCAACTTGAGCAGCTCCAACTATATCCTTTCTACAACTATCCCCCACATACAGTACCTCATCTGGAGCAACCTTAAGCTTGTCACAAATCATTAAAAATGGTTCAGCGTGCGGCTTAAGATACCCCGATGATTCAGTACATGCAGCAAAGTCTACAAGATCATCTACACCAAGGGCGACCAATTTCTGTTCGATTGGAAAATCCGACAAGGCGGCGATGACAATCCCTTGGTTATGCAACGCTTCAAAAGCTTCACGTACAAATGGAAATGGTTTGATTTTGGCAAATGATTTTCTCCAATTATTGTAAAACTGCTGCTCAATTTTTGCACTCACTGCATGGATATCGTTCTTCTTTCTCCTCTGATCGAATTTTTGGCACAACCAGGTAGCCTGTCTTTGCCGAAAACCTTGCTCATCCGCTGGGACCGTACGTTCTCCCCTCTCTGCCCGTATATACTTCCGAAACTGTTGATACCGTACGGCAAACAAAGGCGAGGGGAAAAACGAACGGATTAATTTCCAATTCGTAACCCATTTAGGATACAAAGTCCCATCAATATCGAAACAAACAACTTTTAATTTCATTACAAACGGTCGGCAGGAGTATTTCTTCTCCTCTCCTTCAATTCAACTTCAACAGGTATTTGTGAAAACCCTAAATCACGTCGAATACAATTTTTCAAATATTGAACATACCCTTGAGGAAAATCTTTCTTCCGATTAACAAAGAAAAGAAATCGAACCGGTGGAGCACTCACTTGTGTACCATAGTAGACCTTGAAATGACCTCTTGTACCACGTGGTGGTTGATAAGCTTCAGACCATTGGCCGAGAAAATTATTCAACTGTGCAGTTTCAATTCGCTTATTCAATTGTCTCCAGACCGACCAAACTGTATCAAGAAGCTTTCCAACATCTACAGCCTCTATCGCACTAATGGGAACAATCGGTGCAAAAGAGAGGATAGGGAACAAAAATCGAGCACGATCCTTAATTGCTTCCAGCTCATTTCCAACCCCTTTGAGTAGGTCAATTTTATTGAAAACAAGAACCACCCCTTTCCCTCTTCTGACTATAAGCTGTGCAATTTTCTTATCCTGCTCTACAAGACCGGTAGTTACATCAATCATAAGAAGAATTACATCGGCGTCATCAATTGTTTTTATAGCTCGATTCACAGAGTAATATTCAACGTCCTCTTCCACCTTGCTTTTTCGTCTGATTCCTGCGGTATCCAGAACAGTATAAGCTGTACCCTTATACGAGAAATCACCTGTAATCACATCACGGGTGGTCCCCGGAATATCACTCACAATGGACGTCTCTTTTCCAGTGAGTAAGTTTGTGAGCGTTGATTTTCCAGTATTCGGTTTACCCAACACGGCAATCTTTACCCGCTCTTCGTCTTCTGGAGCATCTTCCAGCTCAGTAAGATCAAGTATATCGAGCAAAGATTCCTCAAGAATATCGATCCCCAATCCGTGAGCGGAAGAAATTCCTACCACACGTCCATAACCAAATCGATGATAATCCCAGATTAGATTATCTCGAACAGGGTCATCAATCTTATTTACGGCAATAATCACTTTGTCGGTATAAGGTCGCAACGTCTCTATCAGCATTTCATCTTCTGCTGTGACTTCCATGCAATCCATAATAAGTACAATCGCATCTGCTATCTCGAGAAGACCTAAGCTTTTATTGGTAACCAAGAAGTCTAGACCTTCCTGATCCAGTTTTACACCACCGCTGTCAATCAGCAGTACAGGATGATTCCCCAGCAACCATTTCTCGGGTATAGGGTCGCGAGTCACACCCGGTGTGGCATCGGTAATTGCCCGGCGTTTCTTTATGAGTCTGTTAAAAAGGGTCGATTTCCCCACATTGGGTCGACCAATTATGGCAATGATGGGAAGCCCCATCTTACGTAGTGATAATGTCTCCGAATCTATCATGCATCCATTCCCTTACATATGTGTTAATATTAACGTACGAGTTCATTCCCATTACTTTATTTGCTAACTGTTTTGCCTCATCAAGCGTAATGGAGCGGATGATGTTTTTAATTTCCAGCAAACTCTGTGGGCTCATACTAAACTCGTCTAATCCCATCCCCAACAGTAATACCGTCGAGAGAGGATCACCGGCCATTTCCCCGCACATAGCAACAGGAATACCGGCAGCGTGGCCTTTCTCCACTATCATCCGAATAAGACGGAGGACTCCTGGATGAAAGGGTTGATACAGGTAGGCAATTTTGTCATTTCCCCGATCAACAGCAATGGTATACTGGATGAGGTCATTTGTACCTATCGAAAAGAAATCTGTTTTTGGTGCCAACAAATCGGCACACAGTGCTGCTGAAGGAACTTCAATCATGGTTCCTACTTCAATATCTTCATCAAACGGTGTTTCGGCTTTCCTACATTCATCTTTGACCTGCTCAAACACAAGCATGACATGCTCAAGCTCCTCCGGACCGCTCACCATAGGGAACATAATCTTTAACTTGCCATATGCAGAGGCTCGAAGTAATGCTCTTAGTTGAACTCTAAAGATATCTTTTCTTGAAAGACAGAACCGTACAGCTCTCCATCCTAAAATTGGATTATCTTCACCTAAGCCTTCCATGCCAGGAATGATTTTATCACCCCCGACATCTATGGTTCGAATAGTAACCGGCCCGATATGCTTAAATCGTTCAAGAACCTCTTTATATGCTTCAAACTGTTCATCCTCTGTTGCACCTCCCTGTTTTAAAAACAGGAATTCTGAACGGAACAGCCCTATACCGCTCGCCCCATGGTCAAGTACTGCATCAACTTCGTCTACTGTCTCAATATTGGCTTTAAGCAAAACTTTATGTCCGTCTTTTGTAATGGATTCTAACGATGCTAATACTTGGAGCTCTTGTTCGTGTTCTACCCACTTCTCGTAGCGTGCCCGCATTTTATGTGCTGAAGCACTACTAGGTCGAATAGAGACTTCACCGAGATTACCATCAACAATAATTTCATCACCTTTTTTTACTTTATCGGTGATTCTGCCTAACCCCACTACAGTTGGAATCTGTAATGCACGGGCAAGAATGGCAACGTGACTTGTTCGACCTCCCCCGTTTAGGGCAATAGCTTTAATCTTGGTAGGGTCAAGTGATAAGGCTTCAGAGGGAAGCAGAGTATCGGCGACGAGCACCACTTCATCACGAATCATTTTTAGATTCGCACGTCGTTTCCCCATCATTTGTCGAATTATTCGCCATCCTATATCGTACAAATCGGCACTACGTTCACGAAATATTACATCTTCAGAGGCTTCAAGGACTTCGATAAATCCGGTTAGAACCTGTTCCACTGCCCATTCAGCACAAATATGACCTGTAGTAATCAGATTTTTTACCGACTCAGAAAATTCGGGGTCCTGAATCATGAGAATATGTGTTTCAACAATTTTCCGTTGATCTTCTCCTACCGCCTCCTGTTTGAGCTGCTCAAGTTCTGACGAAACAGTGTGGAGTGCACGCTTAAACCGAACCAGTTCAGATTCGGTTTTTTCCTCAGTAATCGAGAGGTGAGGAACTACGAGTTTTTCATGTACGTAGAGAAAAACTCTACCAATACCAATGCCCGAAGAGGCTGCGATGCCCTTCAATATTCTCATATGTAGGTGTATCATACGGGGTTTTACCGCCCGTGTAAATAGATACTCGCATTGGATATCGGTTCTGTTGTATGCTGTAAACATGGATGATTCGAATCAAAAAAACAACAAACAGCCTTGGATTCTTTATGCATGGATTTTGTTGATAATACTTGCCGCAATTCTATTTATCGTTGCTTTCCCTCACATGCGCGAAGCATTTCGTGAATCAGGCATGGCAGAGTTGATACAATCGCATGTAGAAGCTAAGGAGACTGAGAATCTATTCGCAACTGCAAATATCAATTTCCCAATTCCTGTAAACTCTCCCGATAATATAGAATTCATCTCTGTTTCAGTACCAGTACAAAACCTTACAAGACACACAGTCGTTGAAGCACTATTGCAAGGGCCACCGCAAGAGGGTCTAATTCGGGGGGCAGTAACTTATATTCCTGCAAATACGACCCTCCTTGGGATTACGCTTTCCTATGAAATTGCATATGTAGATTTTTCACGTGAATTTCTTGAACCAACTGTCTGGGAATCAACCGGTTATAAATTACGACACATTCAACTTCTTAAAACATTAGAATCAAATTTCCGTGTTAGAGATGCGATTATTCTTGTTGAGGGAGCTCCCTTATAGCGATTTATTTCGTATAGGGTAATAATTCGGAGAGCAATCGTGCAAACTCTGATTCACTCAGAGATTTTTGTGAATCCAATGTAAGTAATGTTAAAAATTCTCGATTTCCTTTTCTTCCGTGAATCGGAGATTCAATTATAGCTTGTAAGCCGACACCTTCCTGAGATAATTGATTATATACATCTAGAAGTATCGTTTTAAGGAGCTGCTCATTGTCTACGATCCCTGTAAAACCTTCAGTTCCTTTTTCTACTTCAAACTGAGGTTTAATGAGAGAAATCATCCACGATTCACTAGTAAGAGAGAGTATATGGCTTGCTGCTCCAGTTATGGAACGAAAAGAGAGATCAGCAACTGCGGCATGAGGTTGTGGTTCCAATTGATCGACATGCATGATATTTTTTCGTTCATGAACGTATACCCGCTCATCACTTCTCAATCGATAATCAAGCTGATTGTACCCAACATCCACTGCATGTACAGCTTGTGCACCCCTCTGAAGAAGACAATCGGTAAAGCCCCCTGTCGATGATCCCGCATCGAGAAAAACTAACTGAGAAACATCCATGTTCCAAGCAGTTAAGGCGTGATTCAGTTTATATCCGCCTCTTGATACATAGGAAGGGACATGTATCTCAGCAACACTCTGTATCGGAAATAATTCTTGGGGGCTCGGGCACGTTGCACCGTTAATCCGAACCTGACGGCAATCAATGAAAGCACGAAGTTGTTCTTGAGAATACTGAGGATACTGATCAATCAAGAGTTGCATTACCGACTTCTTTTGTTCCCGCGTTCCCATAACAATAGCCTCAAACGCCAAATTGTTCATCAATTCGCTTGATAGTCTTCACTTTCCCGCTTTCAAGGTCAATGGAACAAACAATCCCCTGGAGGTGTGAGGGAGCATCCAATATCTGGTTTCTCAGTGGAATCTGTGTAAGCTGACGCTCTATGGCAATATTCGGATCTGAACCAATTACTCCATTTGTCGGACCACACATACCCAAATCTGTTATGTACCCGGTACCAACATCAGTTACTCGTTCATCAGCAGTCTGTACATGTGTATGAGTCCCTACTACAACAGAAACCTTACCATCTAGATGATGAACAAGTGCCTCTTTTTCTTGAGCGAATTCTGCGTGAAAATCTACAATAATCACTGGAGTCTGTTTTCGAATTTTATCTACCAATGCGGCTCCAACTTGAAATGGACAATCAATAGGAACCATTTGGTGTCTACCCTGGAGATTTAAAACCCCAATTTTTACATCGCCAATCGAAATTATTGTATATCCATGTCCAGGAGCTCCTGGAGGATAGTTTGCAGGCCGTAATAATCGAGTATCTGTGTGCAGAAAAGAGCGCAATTCTTCCCGTTGCCAAATATGATTTCCACTCGTGATCACATGCACACCTAATGAGAAGAATTGCCGAGCAAGTTCTTCGGTCAGACCAAATCCATCTGCAGCATTCTCTCCATTTAAAATAACTACATCTGCACGTAATTTCTTTATAAGCTGCGGAAGTCCAATAAAAAGGGCTCTGCACCCAGGTTGTCCGATAACATCCCCGAGCAGCAGAGCCGTAATTGTTCGTTGTTTAGACATACAATCCTTTGTTTCTAACGTGCATATTCAACAACACGCATTTCCCGAATAATTGTAACCTTGATACGTCCAGGATACCGTAGTTCAGCCTCAATCCGGCTCGCTATCCCCTTAGCAATATCTTTAGCTCCATCGTCGGTAACACTGTCGTTATTTACCAAAATACGTAATTCTCTTCCAGCCTGAATAGCATAGGCACGATCAACTCCAGAAAAACTTTCGGCGATACTCTCAAGACTCTCTAATCTCTTGATATAGTTATCTAAAGTTTCTCTTCGAGCACCAGGTCTAGCCGCCGAAATAGCATCAGCAATCTGTACAATAACCGATTCAACACAGGAAGGTTCAATATCGTTATGGTGTGAAAGAATTGAATTGATAACACGAGGATCTTCTCCGAGACGCTTAGCCAAATCAGCTCCCATCTCAGCGTGATTCGCATCACCATCAGACTCTATTCCTTTACCAATGTCATGTAGGAGTCCACCCCTACGTGCAATATCTCGATCAGCACCAACCTCGGCAGCTATCATTCCCGAAAGAATCGCAACCTCTTTTGAATGATTCAACACATTCTGTCCATAACTCGTACGGAAGTGTAATCTACCTAAAGCTCTTACCATTTCTTGGCTCATGTTATGGATACCAAGATCGAAAAGAACTTTCTCGCCCTCTTCCATAATGACTCGAGTAATTTCTTTTGTTACCTTTGCTACTACTTCTTCAATTCTTGCAGGATGAATTCTTCCATCCTGTACCAAACGCTCAAGTGCAACACGTGCAATTTCCTTACGTACCGGATCAAAACACGAGATAACAACGGCCTCTGGAGTGTCATCAATAATTACATCTACACCAGTAAGCGTTTCCAGGGTGCGAATGTTTCGCCCCTCTCTTCCAATGATTCGACCTTTCATCTCATCACCAGGGAGACTTACTGTGGTAACGGTAACCTCTGAACTCACTTCAGTTGCCAACCTCTGAATTGAGGTTACAATAATATCTCTCGCAAGTTTGTCGGCACGTAACTGAGCATCCTGCTCAATTTTATTTACAATAACCTGAGCATCCCGCTTTGCTTCGTTCTGCAAAGATTCGATAATCACCTGCTTTGCCTCTTCCGAGGACATGCCGGCAACCCTTTCTAACTCCTGTTTCCAGTTTTCCTCCATCTCGGAGAGTGATTTCTCACGCTGGACATTACTAGTCTCTTTGTCTGCAAGTTGCCTTTTTATGGCATCTAGTTCCGCTTGTTTTCGTTCTAAATTCTCTTCCTTCTTCAACAGTCTCTGTTCTGTTCTCTGAAGCTCACCTCTGCGTTCTCTCGCCTCACGTTCCTGTTGTTGCTGTTCTTTCAACAACTGATCACGAGTCTCAATGAGAAGCTCTTTACTTTTAGCTTCCGCCTCTTTTATCGCTTCCTGACTCAATCGAACCGCTTTTTGTTCGATTGAAGTAAGCTTGAACCTCGCATACATCCAACGAATTAGCCAACCTAGAATGATACAACCAAGACAAAGAGGGATAAGTATAATCAAATTCATAGTGTTTCCCCCATTGTAGTGAAACAATAATACGGGAGGACCTAAACGATTGTCAAGTAACACGTATGAAGAAATTGGATTCAGTCACAAAATGACAATTTATATTTTTTTTCATTATAAAAAGATAAAACCGCCATCTGTTGATGGCGGTCATGCTATGGTGTGTAACAGCACCATGGTGAGAAGTAAAGAAGATTTACTCTTCAGACTTCTCCTTCGTTGCTTTTTTAGACTCTTTTTCTTTCTTGTTTTCTGATTTCTTCTTAGGCTTCTCAGTCTTCACTACAAGCTCAAGAATTGCCATTTCTGCTGCATCACCCTGCCGAGAACCGGTTTTCAAGATTCGAGTGTATCCACCATTACGATCCTCAAAGAGAGGGGCAATCTGTGTGAACAACTTGGCAGTCACTGCTTCGTCAATGATATCGCGTGCAATCATTCTTCGGGAATGGACCGAATCGACCTTTGCACGGGTAATCATTTTCTCAGCCATGCGTTGCACTTCTTTAGCCTTCGCTTTAGTAGTTTCAATTCGTTCGTATCTGAAAAGCGAGGTCACCATATTGCGCTTAAGCGCTTTTCGCTGGCCGGAACGTCGGCTCAATGCATTAAAACCTATCCTATGCTTCATTGTCTTCTTCCTTGTTCCCTGGTATTCTGATGGAGTTCTTCAGGACACTGTAATCGGTCATACCGAGACTCAGATTCCATTCCTTCAGTTTTTCCTTAATTTCAGACAAAGACTTCTTTCCAAAATTCCTTGTCTTCGCAATCTCTTCCTCGGTCTTTTTTGTTAAATCGCCAATGGTCTTGATATTAGCATTCTTCAAGCAGTTGCTGGAACGAACAGTAAGTTCAAGCTCTTCAACCGAAGTATTGAGCAATTTCTTGATTCGTTCTTCTTCCTCATCTACATCATCACTACTATTCACCAAGCTTTCGTCGAAATTGATAAAAATTGCGAAATGGTCTTTAGCGATTTTTGCAGCTTCGGCAAGTGCATTCTCTGGTGAAATCGTACCATCGGTAAATACATCCAGAACGAGTTTGTCGTAGTCACTTCTTTGACCAACACGAGTTGGTTCAATCTCATATTTGACTCGTTTCACCGGAGAAAAATTTGCATCTATTGGAATAGTTCCAACTTCTTCAATATATTTTTCATTTACTTCGGCGGGAACATACCCTCTCGACAAGTCAATTTGCAACTCCATCTCGAGATTCGCATCTTCCATCATGGTGAACAGGACTAGGTCCTTATTCATGATTTCAACATTGTTCATTTCAAGATTTGCACCAGTAACAGTCCCTGGACCCTTGCATTCGATGAGTAACATTGTACCTTCAACATCCTCAGGCATTTTTATCTGCAACTTCTTGATACTCGCAATAATATCGGGGATATCTTCCACAACTCCGGAAAGTGGCTCAAACTCGCTCGATACGAGGTGAGGTACTCCATCTTCGTTGTAGCTAGTGAATTTCACGGCGGTAACAGCGTATCCCTGGATAGATGAGAGCAGAATCCTTCGTAATGTATTGCCGACCGTAGTACCAAAACCTCGCTCGAATGGATAGGCTATAAACCTTCCTGAATCGGGCTCGACCAAGCTATGTTCGAAGGTTATTCCTTTCGGCTTCTTAAATCCTTTCAACAGGTTTTTACGTGCCATGTTTACTCCTTAACGAGAATAGAGTTCTACAACTAACTGTTCTTTAATTTCGGCTACTTCAGCTACATCTGTGCGTCTTGGAACCGCTAAGAACGATCCTTTCATAGTGTCAGGATCAAGAGAGAGCCACGGTGAAATACCGGTTTTTGAGAACTCTTTAAGATTTTCTTTGATAATGATCATTTTCTGGCCATGTGCTCCAATAGAAATTTCATCACCAACCTTTACCCGATAGGAGGGAATATCAACTCTCTTACCATTCACTAAAACGTGACCATGATTGACCAACTGAGCTGCCTGATTTCGGCTGTTGGCAAAATGGAGTCTGAAAACAACATTATCCAATCTACGTTCGAGCAACATAATAAGGTTTTCACCTGTTTTCCCTGGTACACGAGCTGCTTCATCAAAGGTAAGCTTAAACTGCTTTTCGAGCATGCAATACATTCTCTTAAGCTTCTGCTTCTCTCGCAACTGCATTCCATAGTCGGTCATTTTCTTTGAACGTGCACGTGGGTCTTTACCCGGAGTTCCTGCTTTTTTAGAAATAGGGCACTTCCCGGTATGACAACGTTCACCCTTCAGGAATAACTTTGTCTTTTCCGCACGGCAATATCTGCATTTTGGTCCTGTATATCTAGCCATATTTACACCTACTCCTTATCAGACTCTTCTGGTTTTCCGTGGACGGCAACCATTATGTGGAATGGGAGTAACGTCTCTAATACTTCTCACCTTAAGCCCTAACACTCCAAGGGAACGAATTGCCGATTCACGACCCACTCCAGGTCCCTTCACAAAAACATTTACTTCCCTAAGACCGTAGTCCATAGCTTTTTTAGCTGCAGTCTCTGCAGCTGTCTGAGCTGCATAAGGGGTAGACTTCTTCGCACCCCTAAAACCCAGTCCACCAGCACTTGCCCATGAAACTGCATTCCCAGTCAGATCGGTGACCGTCACAATGGTATTGTTGAATGTTGCCTGAATATAGACATTACCTTCATATACCGTCTTCTTGACTTTGCGTTTTGCTTTAGCCACTTTCAACTCTCCTTATTTCTTCTTACCAGCGACGGTCTTCTTTCTACCCTTACGGGTTCTTGCATTGGTTTTAGTCCTCTGGCCACGAACCGGTAGCCCCCTTCTGTGACGAAGACCGCGATTACATCCAATATCCATTAGACGTTTAATATTGAGTGCTACTTCAGTTCTGAGGCGACCCTCTACCTTGTATTCACTCTCAATCATTTTTCGCAATTCGTTCACATCATCGGCAGATAAATTATTCATCCGCTCATCGGGATTGATGTTACTCTTCTGGCAGATTTCCATTGCGGAAACTCTACCGATTCCATAAATATAGGTCAATGCAATCTTTACCGCTTTGTTTGGTAAATCAACACCTGCAATTCTCGCCATTAACTGGCCTCCTCTCACATGCTGCTGTCAGCTTTATCTCTGTCTCTGCTTGTGCTTAGGGTTCTCACATACAATGCGAACTACCCCAGCCCGTCGAATGACTTTGCACTTGTCGCACATTGGTTTGACACTTGCCCGTACTTTCATTTCATATATCTCCTATAAATTCCTTGCCTTAATCTTACCCTTTTTGGTAATACCATCATGATGGTGCATTTTCATAATACCTTCAATCTGACTCATCGTATCAAGGTCTACTCCAACCATAATGATGAGTGAAGTACCACCAAGCAACATCGCTACGGAAGCAGGGAAGTTAAAGAACTTCTGCACTACTGTAGGAATCAGGGCAATAAACGCAAGGAACAAAGACCCAGGAAGTACAATACGATTCAACACTTTTGTAAGATATTCTTCTAAGCGTTCAGTACGTACTCCAGGGACAGAACCACCGTTCTCCCTAATCTGCTTGGCCATCTCAATAGGATTCAGACTGACCTGAGTATAGAAAAAAGCGAAAGCAATAATCAGCAGGGTGTAGATGATCAGATAGGGGGCTCCCTGCGGGTCAAGCCAATTCGCAACTGATTGCAACCACCCAATTTCAGGTCCTAACGATGCAGCAATTTGCAAAGGAAATGAAAGTAAGGCTGAAGCAAAAATTACGGGAATGACTCCAGAGGGGTTAATCTTGAAAGGAATATAGGTACTTTGAGAACCATACATCTTTCGACCAACCACTCTTTTTGCATATTGAACTGGAATCTTTCTCTGTCCACGCTGCTCGTATACAACCAACGCCACGACTGCCGCGAACATGGCGAAGACAACTAAAACAACAATAGGATTAAGAGTTCCAGCTTGAACACTTCTCCATAACGTTACCAACGAATCTGGGATACGTGCAACAATACCGGCAAAAATCAACAAAGAGATGCCGTTACCGACTCCCCTCTGTGTTATCTGATCACCAACCCAAACGAGGAACATTGATCCTGTAGTTACAGATAGCATAGCAATCAATGTGAAGGGCAAAATACCTAATGTCATTACATCAGGAATTGATTTCGCATACACAGTTACTACATATGACTGTACAAGACAGACCAGGATAGTTCCATAGCGGGTATACTGCTGCATCTTTTTTCTGCCTGCAGAATCCTCAGTCAGTTTCTTCAAACTAGGTACAACCAACATTAACAACTGAAAAATAATTTGTGTTGAAATGTACGGCATGATACCGAGCATGAATACTGAAAAGTTTGAGAATGCTCCACCAGCAAAAAAGTTCAAATACTCGGTAAGACCGATAGTACTCGAATTACTTTGTGACAGAAAATAGAGTTTCAGTACCTCAGGATCGATTCCAGGAATTGGGATAAAAGCCCCAACCCGGAATACTACAAGAAACAGGAAAGTCCAAAAAATCTTTTTCCTGAGTTCTTCGATCTTGAACATATTCACTAAGGAGTTCGACATTACAATCCTCTTTCTTTATCTGATTTCGCCACCCGCTGCTCCGATCTTTTCAACCGCAGCTGCAGATATCTTGAGTCCTTCAAAGATAACTTTTTTTGTGAGCTCACCATTAGCGAGGACTTTAGCACGGGAGCAAACTCCCTTAAGCAAACACTTGTCCTTCAGTGAATCAAGATTTACTACTTCACCATCTTCGAACCAATTTGAGATTGCATCCAAAGATACTACCTCATAATCCTGCTTAAATGGATAGTTCGAGAAGCCACGACGTGCAACACGTCTGTATAACGGCATCTGACCACCTTCAAATCCAGGTCGTACACCACCACCACTTCGAGCATTTTGGCCATTATTACCACGACCGCAGGTACGTCCCTTCGAAGAAGAGCCTCTACCAACGATAGTTTTTTTTGTATTGGCACCAACAGGTGCTTTTATCTGTCCCATGTTACATCTCCTCGACTTTCACCAAGTGGGCAACGGCACGGATCATCCCTTTGATTGCAGGATTCACCTCATGCTCTATTGAGCTGCCGATTTTCTTAAGTCCAAGAGCCTTCACAGTCTTCCGCTGTGCGGGAAGGCTTCCGATAACACTCTTAACCAACGTAATTTTCACTTTTTTTGCATCAGCCATGGAATTACCCCCACATCTCGCCCAGGGTCTTGCCCCGGCTCTTTGCGAGTTCCTTGGCATCGAAAAGGCTTTCCAAGGCAACAAAAGTAGCCTTTACCGTATTGACGCTATTTTTGGAACCGAGTGATTTACTTAACACATCCTTAATACCACATGCGTCCATCACGTGACGGACAGCACCACCAGCAATTACACCGGTACCAGGTACAGCAGGTCTAAGTAATACACTCGCACTCTTAAAATCTCCAACCACTTCGTGGGGAATGGTATCCTTTGACAAAGGAATGGAAACCATACTTTCCTTAGCTTTATCTACTGCCTTGCGAATCGCTTCAGCAACATCATTAGCTTTCCCGGAACCATATCCAATCTTGCCGTTCTGATTACCCACTACGACGAGAGCGGAGAATGAGAACCGTCGTCCACCTTTCACAACTTTGGAAACCCGGTTGAGTCTCACCAACTTCTCTACAAACTCGCTGTCTTTGTTTCTATCTGACCTATCCACCATATCCCCCTAGAATTTGACTCCGGCTTTTCTGGCACCGTCGGCGATACTCTTTACAATTCCATGAAAGAGATACCCATTGCGGTCGAACACAACGGAATCAATCTTTTTCTCAAGGAGTCGCTTACCAACAACTTCACCCAGTTTGGCACCATCAGCAACCGTATTCTTCAAATCACGAAGATCGGTTTCTAATGTGCTGGCTGAAACAAGTGTATGACCGGCAACATCATCAATAACTTGCACATACATATGTGTGTTACTTCTGAAAACAGTCATTCTCGGTTTTGTAGCGGTACCAGAGATGTGCTTTCTGATATGAACCTTGCGCTTTGCACGCTTTCTATACTTATCCAATACTCTGTTCATGTATTCACCCTACCTATTTCTTACCGCCAGACTTGCCGACCTTACGACGAATAACCTCGTAATCATACTTAACACCCTTACCCTTATAAGGTTCAGGAGTTCTCAAGGATCTGATTTCGGAGCTTACCTGACCGACTCGCTGCTTATCGATTCCAGAAACTACAATTGTAGTTGGATTCTCACAGACAATCTGTACATCTGAAGGAATCATAAACTCAATCTGAGTCGAAAACCCAAGGTTGAGCAAGAGGATGTTTCCCTTAATCTCAGAGCGAAAACCAACACCATTAATCTGTAACTTTCTAGAGTATCCCTGAGAGACACCAACAATCATGTTACTGACTAGTTGTCGATACAGACCATGGAAACTTCGAGCTTCCTTGCTCTCACCTTTTCTGGTTACCACCACTTGATCAGCAGAAACAGCAATTTCCACTTCAGGTCGGTAATTCTGAACCAGTTTCCCTTTCGGTCCCTCAACAGAAATCATTCCATCAACAGCTTTGACGGTGACTCCTTTGGGCAATACAATCGGTAACTTACCTATTCGAGACATAGTTCACCACCTTACCAAATTGAGCAGATCAGTTCACCACCGACCTTCTTCTCGCTAGCTTTCTTACCCGTGATAATCCCCGATGAGGTCGATACAACAACTACACCATAGCCATTGAAGACCCTCGGCATATCGCGATATCCAGAATATACACGCCTACCTGGTGTGGAAATTCTATCAATACCGTGGAGAACCGGGTTCTGCTTGTCATCATATTTTAAAAATACACGAATAACGTTTACACCGTCTTTGTTGACAACTTTCTTGAAGTTTTTGACATATCCTTCATTCTTCAAAATCTTTACAATTTGAAGCTTCAATTTTGAAGTGGGGATTTCAACCTTCTCATGCTTAGCCATGCTAGCATTTCTGATTTTTGTCAGCATATCGGCAACAGGATCACTTATAGCCATGTTAATCTCCTACCAGCTGGATTTGGTAACGCCAGGGATCTGCCCTTCACTGGCAAGTTTCCGAAAGCAAATCCTGCACATTTCGAATTTCCGCATATAACCGCGTGGTCGTCCACAAATCTTGCAGCGGTTGACCTTTCTGGTACTATACTTAGGCGTTCTGTTCGCCTTAATAATCATTGATTTCTTTGCCATCTTGTTCTACTCCAACTTATTTGGCGAAAGGCATACCCAACTTCTTCAGTAAGGCGTACCCCTCTTCATCGGTCTTGGCCGAAGTTACGATAGCAACGTTCAAACCACTTACACGCTCGATTTTATCGTAATCAATTTCAGGGAAAATTATCTGCTCGGTAATTCCAAGTGAATAATTTCCATTTCCATCGAAAGCATTGGGATTGACGCCCTTGAAGTCCTTAACACGCGGTAAAGCAATGCCGATTAAACGTTCAAGAAAGAACCACATATTATCACCGCGAAGTGTTACTACAGCCCCGATTTCTTGTCCAGCACGAACTTTAAAGTTAGCGATAGACTTTCTGGCTTTCGTCTTGACTACGTGCTGTCCAGTAATCTGTTCCAGTTCCTTAACAGCTGAATCAAGAAGCTTCTTATTGACAATAGCCTCTCCTACACCGACACTAACAGAAATTTTCTCTAGTGCGGGGACCTGCATCTTGGACTTATAGCCAAACTCAGAGAAAAGCTCAGATACAACTTTTTCTTTGTAAGTCTTCTTTAGATTTGGTATAAACTTTTCCATTAGATTACTTCCCCGGTTTTCTTAGCATGCCGTGTTTTCACACCTTTATCATTAACCTGCAAGCCAATTCGAGTAGTCTGACCATTCTTCAATAAGAAGGCAACATTGGAAACATGAATCGGTGCCTCGATCTCTTTAATGCCGCCCTGATCCTGTTGAGAGCGTTTTTTCATAGTCTTTTTAACCATGTTCACTCCCTGGACGACGACTCGCTGGTTCTCATGATCGATTTTCAGGATTTGACCGGTTTTACCCTTATCTTTTCCTGCGAGAACCTTAACGTTGTCATTCTTCTTCAGTTTCATCTTTAAAACTCCTACAACACTTCCGGCGCAAGAGAAACAATCTTCACATACCCACTTTCACGAAGTTCGCGAGCAACGGGCCCAAAGATACGCTTTCCGCGCGGGTTATTGTTGGCATCGATAACGACACATGCGTTGTCATCGAACCTGATATAGGTACCGTCAGGTCTTCGGTATTCTTTCTTTGTACGGACAATCACAGCCTTCAAAACATCACCTTTCTTTATGGCTCCGTTCGGGAGTGCGTCCTTTACAGCTACAACAATAATATCGCCGACTCCAGCAATCATTCTATGGCTTCCACCAAGAACTTTAATACACTGAACTCGCTTGGCACCACTGTTGTCTGCTACGTTCAAATATGTCTGCATCTGTACCATGACGTTGCTCCTTGCTATTTAGCCCGTTCAACAATCTGCTCGAGGCGCCAACACTTATCTTTGCTGATATGGCGGCACTCAACCACACGGACAGTATCACCAATGTGGGCATCGTTTCTCTCGTCATGCGCCTTAACCTTTTTGGTTTTGGTCACATACTTTTTATAGAGAGGATGCAGTCTTCTAGTCGAAATCGCCACAACAATGGTCTTTTCCATTTTGTCGCTTGTCACCATTCCGGTGTACCGTTTTTTATTAGCTTCCATTAGACGCAAACCTCACTTAATTCGATTTTTTTCGTATGCCAAGTGCATATTCATGGATGAGGGTATTAAGCCGAGCAATCTTTCTTCTGGTAGTTCGCACAGCTAAAGGATTCTCCACATGTCCAAGCACTTTCGCCATTCTTAGGTCCAAAGCCTCTCTGCGAAGCTTGTCCCTCTTAGCGACTAATTCCGCATAAGTCAAATCAGTATAAGAATTTTTCATATCTTACTCCACTTCCCTTCTCATGATGAACTTCGTCTTGATAGGGAGCTTTGAGGCAGCAAGCTGCAATGCCTCTCGGGCAAGATCTTCCTGAACTCCACCCATTTCGAACATGACGGCACCAGTCTTCACCACGGCAACCCAACCTTCTGGACTACCTTTACCATTACCCTGACGGGTTTCAGCAGGTTTCTTAGTGAACGGCATGTCGGGAAAAATTCGAATCCAGACCTTACCACCACGCTTAATATGACGGGTCATTGCGATACGTGCAGCCTCAATTTGGCGGTTTGTAATCCACTTAGGCTCCATTGCAATGAGGCCATATTCGCCAAAAGCTAGAAAATTACCACGATGAGCGACTCCGTCCCTCGTTCCTCTCTGCTTCTTTCTATATTTGATTCTTTTTGGACTCAGCATGATGTACTAACTCCTCGCTTCAACGCTCTCGGCCCGCTCACGTGCAGATTTCCGCACTAAGAGACCAGCGTCGTCTTTCTTCGATTTGTCAAGAATCTCGCCATTGTAGACCCACACTTTAACACCAATTGCACCAAAGGAGGTGTTGGCCTGAGCGAAACCATAATCGATATCACTTCTCAGCGTGTGCAATGGAATTCTTCCATCCTTTAACCATTCGGAACCAGCAATTTCCTTACCACCAAGACGTCCAGAAACTTTAATCTTTACACCCTGGGCACCCGCCTGCATAGCTTTTGAGATAGCCATCTTTAAAGCTCTTCGGTGAGAACCGCGATTAGTAAGCTGACGAGCAACATTCAATGCAATAAGTTGTGCGTCTGCATCAGGTTTCTTGATTTCTTTTATCTTAATCTGAACCTTTTTGTCGGTCAAACCTTGCAACCGAGTCCCTAATTTTTCAACGTTTGATCCTTTCGATCCAATTATAATTCCAGGTCGACTTGTTGAGATTGTCAAAGATACTCGCTGAGGTTTACGTACGATTTCCACATCGGAAATCTCTGCACCCTGAACCTCAGGACAAGTAAGCAATACTTTCCTTAATTTCAAGTCTTCATGCAAAGTAGATGCATATTCTCTAGGATCGACATACCATTTGGATTTCCAAGTTTTGTTGACTCCCAAACGAAGTCCAATAGGATTAACTTTCTGGCCCATTATTTCCCCACCTTTTCGTCAAGCACAACAGTGATGTGACACTGTCTCTTCAAGAGAATGTCGCGTCGTCCGTGTGAACGGGGCCACACTCGCTTCATGCGGGGACCATCGTCGACAAACAGTTGAGAAACAACTAGTTGTTCTTCATCAAGCTTCTTGTTCTGGCTCAATGCATTTGCTGCTGCCGACTGCACAACCTTTTTAATGAGCAATGCACCCTTCTGAGGCATCGCATCAAGAATAGCCAGTGCTTCGACATAGGGTCTTCTTCTCACCAAATCCGCCACAGGGCGAACCTTTGATGGGGAAGACGGCAAATACTTTGCGCAAGCTCTAAAACCTTTTTTCTCTTCCATATTCAACACCTACTACTTTCTTGCTTTCTTGTCTGAAGCGGTATGACCACGGAAGATTCGCGTAGGAGCGAATTCTCCGAGCTTGTGCCCGACCAAGTTTTCTGTAACAAAAACTGGGACCCATGTCTTACCATTGTAGACAGAAATCGTATATCCAACCATCTCAGGTATAATCGTAGAGGTGCGGGAATACGTCTTGATCATCGGTTTTTGACCCGATTTGTTGGACTCTGTAATCCTTTTGTAGAGTTTCTTCTCAATAAAAGGACCTTTCTTGATTGATCTAGCCACTTTCTCTACTCCTACTTCCGCTTCTTAACGATGAAACTACCCGAAGGTTTGTTCTTCTTACGTGTCTTATGACCCTTAGTCGGCAATCCCCAAGGTGACACAGGATGACGTCCAGATGCGGTCTTACCTTCACCACCACCATGTGGGTGATCGACAGGGTTCATTGCTACACCACGGACCTTTGGTCGACGTCCAAGCCATCTGGCTCTTCCGGCTTTTCCAAGAGTTACGTTCATATGATCATCGTTACCAAGAGCGCCGAGTGTCGCCATACACTCACCAAAAACCATGCGCATCTCACCTGAAGGTAACTTAAGAGTTACGTAGTCGCCTTCTTTTGCAACAATCGTTGCTCCAAGACCTGCACTACGTACCAACTGCCCGCCTTTCCCAAGCTGAAGTTCAACATTGTGTACAGTCAAGCCAAGTGGAATAGCCTTTAACGGCAATGCGTTACCCACTTCTAATGGTGCATTAGGACCACTCATAACCTTAGCGCCAATTTTAATACCCTTAGGGGCAAGAATATAACGCTTTTCGCCATCGACATACACAACTAATGCAATATTCGCACTTCTGTTCGGATCATACTCAACTGTCTTCACCGTCCCGGGAATATCGAACTTATTTCTTTTAAAGTCGATAATACGATAAGCACGCTTATGACCGCCACCACGACGACGAACACTGATGCGACCAAAAGTATCACGTCCAGCATTCTTAGAAAGCTTGGTGGTAAGTGATTTCTCACTTCGGTTTGTGGTAAGCTCATCAAAGACCAGTGTTGTCTTCTGGCGAAGGCCAGGAGTATATGGTTTGTATTTCTTTAATGCCATGATTTCCTCCTAGATTCCTTCGACGGCCTGGATGACTTCACCCTTGGCCAACGTCACGATAGCCTTCTTCCAATCGCCAGTAGTCCCAGCAATGTGACCACCCTTTCCGCGAGTATATTTAGGCTTTCCTTTTACAGACACGATATTGACCTTGACAGGTGTAACAGAGAACAACTCTTTTACGGCCTGAGCAACCTCGAACTTATTTGCTCTCGGGTCAATCTTAAACGTGTATTTCTTAACTTCTGATTCCCGGGCTAAGTTGGATTTCTCCGTAAGCACGGGCTGAATAATTACTTGATCTGCTCTCACGTTAGACCCCTTGTTTATCGCTGTAGAACTCGTTGAGATTCGTAGCAGCGCCTTCAAGCATCAATACCTTCCTTCCGTACAAAAGCTCCTTTGCAGAAAGCCTGTTGTAGGAAAGTACTCGTAAATATGGGATATTTTTTGCAGCACGACGCATCATTACATCATCATCTTTAAGAACTAAAATAGTTCTCTTATTATCAGTAACGAAGTTCTTTAGAATTCCAGCCAAATCTTTTGTTTTGCCAGTCTCAATGGTGAAATCCTCGATTACTGCAAGTTTTTCCTCTTGCACAGAGAGAGAAAGTAGCGACTTCATAGCCAAACGTTTAACCTTCTTAGGCAAAGTGTAACTATAATCACGTGGCTTTGGCCCAAAAATAGTTCCACCACCAACCCAAAGAGGAGACTTTTTATCTCCAGCTCGAGCATTACCTGTACCCTTTTGCTTGTAAGGTTTTGAGTTACTATATCGTACTTCACCACGAGTCTTCGTACATGCAGTGCCAACTCTTCGATTTGCCAACTCATTGTTTACAGCGTGGTAAATCGACCCGTCGCTCACTTCACGATTAAAAACATCATCGTTGAGTGTGATAGTACGCAACTCCTCTCCTTTTATTGAAAAGACCTTTGTTTCCATTTCTCGCCTCTACTTCTTCTTCGCTTTTTTCAC
>Ga0334901_1001500_pt1 | contig 24199 bp, 18 predicted proteins | sample GraSluR3_MG_3_FD_207216 | JGI IMG/M metagenome (GOLD analysis project Ga0334901, IMG submission 207216) | Sludge microbial communities from methane-producing bioreactor in Wageningen University, Netherlands - Granular Sludge_15_08-R3 | ecosystem: Engineered > Bioreactor > Anaerobic >... | reverse complement strand
GGACAGAAGATGTGAATCGCTGTCCTACTCGACTAGATTTTAAGGAAAATAGTATAAGTGCAACTAAGTCTTCGCCTTCGTCAGAGGCTAGGCGAAGCCAAGTTTTCTTATGTTTTTTTGCAGGTTGCAACAGAATTTTTGATCGAGAAGGAGCATAAATTGAGTCGGTTTACTATAACCGGTTTTTTTGATTGACGTATTGTTTTTTGCCCTATTATACGTTAATATAATTATTGTCGATAATGAGAATCATTATCAACCATATAGAATGAGATGAGGTGACATTTTGCAACGGCAGGAATCACGAGGGGTAACAGGTTATTTCTATTATCCTATTATTCTTCTTTTGCTCTTTTTGATCGCTGTTTCAGCGGTTTATTCTGTATCGATTGGACAAGTACATATCCCATTCGGAAAATCGATGAATATCTTATTGCACGTACTGACCAATGGCAAGTTGGGTTCTTCGAGTGCGGTAGGAAATGAGTCATACTTCAATATTATCTATCAGATCCGAATGCCACGTGTGATTTTTGCTTTATTGATCGGTATAGGTCTTTCTCTATGTGGAACTGTGATGCAGGCCGTTGTGCAAAATCCGCTTGCTGATCCATATATTATTGGCATTTCTTCGGGAGCTTCTCTTGGAGCTACGGTCGCAATCTTGATCGGTTTTGGTTCAAGCGCTCTCTTTGCAAATTTTGGAGTCGCTTTCGGCGCTTTTGCCGGCGCAGTCGTAACCTCTGCCGCGGTGCTTCTGCTCTCAAGCATTGGCGGAAAGGCGACCTCAGTGAAGCTTGTACTTTCAGGGGTTGTTGTCGGGGCCTTTTGCAGTTCACTCTCAAGTCTGGTGATCTACTTTGCCAACAATGCAGAGGGTGTCCAGCAGGTTGCTTTCTGGTCTATGGGGAGTCTTGCTCCGTCAAGCTGGGAAAAGGTACCGATTTTAGCCATTGTTGTCTTGCTTGGCAGCGGTATTTTTCTTTTCCAGCATCGCGTTTTAAACACCATGCTTCTCGGGGATGAATCGGCGGTGACACTTGGAATTAATCTGAGCGTGTTTCGTAAGACCTACATGGTGCTCGCGGCGCTGATCACGGGAACGATGGTTGCTTATTCTGGGACGATTGGCTTTGTCGGCTTAATTGTTCCGCATATTTGCCGCGGGCTTTTTGGAGCGGATCATAGACGTTTGATGCCGGCAACGCTTCTGCTTGGCGGTCTCTTTTTAATCTGGGCAGACATCTTGTCCCGTATACTGATTCCCAATGTTGACCTTCCGATCGGAATCATTACATCAGTGATTGGTTCGCCGCTGTTTATCTATATGATTGTGAAAAAAGGCTATAACTTTGGAGGCTGAGGAATGGAACTTGCGGCAAAAGAACTGCACGTGCGCAGAGGCAAAAAAGAAATCATCAAAAATGCTTCTGTATTTGTGAAAAACAAGCAGTTTGTCGGGCTGATCGGGCCAAATGGCTGCGGCAAGTCGACACTGCTTAAAAGTATCTATAAAAGTCTAACACCCCAGAGCGGCAGCGTTTTTTTAAATGATCTTGATGTTCTGAAGAGTTCAGAGAAAAAGGTGTCACAGCGCTTGGGCGTTGTTGGGCAGTTCAATGAAATGAGCTTTGATTTAACCGTTGAGCAGATGGTGCTTCTCGGACGGACTCCGCATAAGAAATTGTTGGAGCCGGATCAATCGGATGATTATGAGATTGTAGAAGAGGCACTGAGGCGCACACGATTACAGGATTATCGCTCGCGCAGCTATCAGTCACTTTCCGGTGGTGAGAAGCAGCGGGTTATTCTCGCGCGCACCATTGCGCAGCAGCCGCAATTAATGATTCTCGATGAACCAACGAATCATCTTGATATACGCTACCAATTTGAGATTCTTTCCTGCGTGAAACAGCTTGGCATCAGTGTCCTGGCTGCGCTTCATGATCTGGAGTTGGCGGTTATGTACTGTGACTATATATACGCGGTTAAAGACGGTGAAATTTATGCACACGGGAAGCCGGAAGACGTACTGACTCCCGAAACCGTTGAAGCACTCTATCAAATTAAATGCCAGACCTTTATAAATCCAGTGACAAAACATATAGGCTTCGCCTATGGAATCTGAGGAGGATAACATACATGAAAAAGAAATTACTTGCCTGCTGTCTAACAGGCATTTTACTACTCGCCGGATGCGGCAGCTCGACAACAACAAGTGGATCGGATAAGGCTGCTGAAAGTAGCAAATCGCACTATCCGCTGACGATTCATAACTATACGAAAGCAGAAGGTGGTACCGAATGGAAGAAGAAAGATCAGATCATTAAGAAGGAACCGAAGCGAGTGATGGCAACGACCCGAACGGTAGCCGAACTGCTCCTCCATCTCGGATTGAAAGACAAGATCGTCGGTGTTGGCGGGAACTTCGGAGCTGCGGACACATCGGTTGAAAAACAGTACAACTCATTGAAGAAGCTTGGCAGCTCCTATGTTGGCAAAGAAGCAGCGATCGGTACGAATCCCGATATCATTGTCAGCCGTGGCGATTTGTTTGACAATGCGGACTGGGGTGTCGGAACGGTTGATTCGCTGAACTCGATGGGCGTCAATACCTATGCATTGAAGTCCTCGATTCGCGGCGGTACCTATGATGACATCTACAAAGATATTGACAATTTGGGGAAAATCTTCAATGTTCAGGATAAAGCCAAAGCGTTTTCCGACAAACTGAAGGCTCATCAGAAAAAAATTACGTCGCAGTTATCGAAAATTAAAAAGACGCAGACCTTCGCTTATCTGCATATGTCGGATCCAAAAGAAGTTTACGTCTATTCTGCTTATAATGAAACGTTCTTCAATAATGCATTTAAGATGGTCAAGCTCAATAATGTCTTCCAAAATGTGAATGGCAATGTCAGCGTTGAAACCTTGGTGAAAACGAACCCTGACGTGCTGATTGTTCTGGATTGGGGAGCGGACGGAAGTAAAATGAAAAAGGCCCTTTACTCAAATCCGAAGCTGTCCAGTATGAAAGCGATCAAAAATAAAAAAGTATATAGCATGGATTACAATTATCTGTTCAGTTACAGCTACAACACGCTTGATGGTCTGGATACACTCGCAAAAGAAATGTATCCTGACTTGTATAAATAAAAAACATACTTACCATAATCTAACAAAACCGCCGTCCGCTGCAGCATGCGAACAGCGGTTTTCTTTAAATCAGTGCATAAAAATCGACGGTAAAAGAACCAACAAAAAACTCTAAGGTTAGAGGAAAAATAGAAATCAAGAAACCAAGACTGCCTAAATCACAGTTGACACATATGAATTATGTGTATAGAATAACGTTAATCCATTAGAGAGGGGATCAGCTCTGATTCATCATGAAACATGAATAGCGGAACAGTCTGTGCTTTGCATACAATATTCGCACCGAAGTCGATTCTTTTGTATTTTGGATTTAGACAGATAGCTCATTAACCAATCACTTAATCATGCAATAAATAGTGCGATGCTGATAAAATAGTAATAGGTCATTACGAAAATACAAAAAGGCGAGGCGATTGTAGTCATGGCAAAGGTTGAAAGTTTTACTCTTGATCATACGAAAGTCAAGGCTCCATATGTCCGATTAATTGCGACACAAAAAGGTCCTAAGGGCGATGTGATTCAAAATTATGATTTGCGTTTTGTACAACCGAATGAAAATGCGATTCCGACAGCGGGGCTGCATACGATTGAACACATGCTGGCCAGTCTGCTGCGCGATCGGCTGGAAGGCGTGATTGACTGCTCGCCATTTGGCTGCCGCACCGGTTTTCACTTGATTCTTTGGGGCGAACACGATCCGATTGACGTTGCCAAAGCGCTGAAAGGTTCGCTTGAATTTATAGCAAACGAAGCTACTTGGGACGACGTTCAGGGAACGACCATTGAAAGCTGCGGCAATTATCGAGATCATTCACTCTTCTCAGCTAAGGAATGGTCAAAGAAGATTGTTGAAGAAGGTATCAGCTCAGATCCATTTGAACGCAAAGTGGTTAAAGAATCGATTTGACTAATCGTTTGAACCAACCTGAGTAATCCAATAGCATTTTGAGCTGCTCGATGACACTACAATTTTTCATTAAAGAGCGAAACGATCTGAATCCATGATGTAAGTGGGTTCGGGTCGTTTTTTTTGTGCATATTTAAGAGGTCAGTTCTAATCTAGTAATCTATTTTCTAGTGTTTTAGAAATCTACTTTAATTAACTCTAGTGAATCTTTTTTTGTTCAATCTGTTTCATTTTTAGAATTAGTGAGTTTCTTACATAAAATGTAAAAAGTGATCATCACATTTTTTCCTTTATTAGCAAGCTTTTTCACAAACTTTATCAGCAATTAAAAATAACACACTAATTGGAATGAAACTTGCATAACAAAATGTGTTAATGAAAGCGCTTAATAAAATAGAGGAGGTTAAAAAGTTGAATCGACTACTCAAATTCAGTATTGCGTTACTTATAGGTATAGGATTAATGGTGCCGTCACTGCCGGTGCAAGTCAAGGCGGAGGATTCGAGCAGTCATTACTATCAAGAGCCATATCGTAATCAGTATCATTACTCAGCTCAACAGAATTGGTTGAACGATCCGAATGGATTGATTAAATACAATGGTGTCTATCATATGTTTTATCAGTATAATCCGGAAGGCAATGAATGGGGCAATATGTCCTGGGGACATGCCATCAGTAAAGACCTCGTTCACTGGAAGGAACAGAAGGTAGCCATTCCTGAAGATGATAACGATGCGTGGGTAGACTTTTGGATGCAAACGAAGGATGATGCTAAGCCTGTCCATTATTTGGGGCGCCCAACCACAAACTGGGATCTCAACAATCCGAATGGCAAGCGGTATATCTTCAGCGGTTCCGTTGTGCTTGATAAAAATAATGTGAGCGGCTTTGGTCAGAATACGCTGATTGCCTTCTACACGAGTACGTATCAGGTGTGCGTGCGGGATGATGATTACAGCAAGGATTCGCTCGGAAATATCATCGGCATCCGTGAAGTGCAGGAACAGAATATGGCCTACAGTACGGATGGCGGAAAGACGTTTAAAAAATATAATAATCAAAAGCCGATTATTCCGGTTACTGAGGTGCGGACAAAGGATGCGGGCAATTTCCGTGATCCGAACGTTGTGTATGACGAGGCGAATCAGGAGTGGATCATGCCTGTTGTATCCGGACAGGAAGTTGAAATTTTCGCATCGAAAAATTTAAAGGATTGGGATTATCAAACAAGCATTAAGCGTGAAAACGATGTTGGAAATGGTGTTTGGGAGTGCCCGGAACTGATTCCAATGACGGTTAAGGGGACCAATGAAAAGAAGTGGGTGCTGTCACTGAGCGTGCAAAATGGTGCCCCTGCCGGCGGGTCGGGTATGCAGTATTTTGTAGGAACGCTCGGCAAAAATGATGCGGATAAGATTGCATTCACTCCGGATACAGATGACACCATGAAGAATCCGCAATGGCTCGACTATGGCGAAGATTTTTACGCGGGTATTACGTTTGCCAATGTACCGGATCGCACGATTATGCTTGGATGGATGTCCAACTGGACGTACAACGGGGAGCAGAACACGTCACCTTGGAAGGGCGAGATGACCTTGCCGCGCGAGCTGAACTTAGAGAAATCGGACAGCGGTTATACGATTCGGCAAGAGCCGGTTTCAGAGATTGATGATCAAATTGGACAAGGTGCTATAAACCTTGGAGATGAGAAGATCAAGGACAGCTACGGGGATACCGAAACGTCGCAGATTAAGGACTTTTCAGGAACACAATATAAAATCAGTGCAGATTTTACTTGGACAAATGCTTCGGAGCCGAATGATCTCGGCTATTTGCTCCGACAGTCCGATGACGGTTCAAAATATGTAAAGGTCGGCTATGATCCGCAAAAGCAGACCGTTTATCTTGACCGTACCAAGGACGGCGAATCAATCAATCGTCAGGCAACAAAAGTAAAACTCGACAAAAAGGCAAACAGTATTAAGCTAACAGTTTACGTAGATACCTCTTCAATTGAGGTCTTTGTCAACGATGGGGAAAAAGTAATCACACAGCTTGTTTACCCGAATCCGGATCAGCCGTCCGATTCGCGCAACCTAGCTTATTTCGTTAACAATGGTACGGTCTCAATCAGTCAGGCTGAGGGCGAACATCTCAAGAGCATCTGGGGAAACAATCCAAGCATTAAAGCACCGAATGAGACGACATTGAATTATGGTGACAGTTTTGATGCACTGAATGGCGTGTCGGCCAATGATTTGAAGGATGGTGATCTGACTTCTGATATCAAGGTGTCCGGAGATACAGTGAAAACGAAAACGCCTGGCACCTATCAAATAACCTATTCAGTAGCGAATCAGGCCGGAGTAACAGCAACAAAAACAATAAAAGTCAATATTGTGATGGACGGACAAGCTGCTGCTGATGCTGCTGCCCAACTGGTTGAAACGGCGGAACAGAGTCAGCTGCAGAAGGATGCAGATGCAGCAAAGCTGTTTGTTGCTCAGCTGCCGGAAGGAACGACCAAGGATTCGCTGAATGCTCGGTTGAAAGTTGTACAAGAGAAGATAGATGGTGCGGCTGCGGCAGAGGAGACGGCAAAGGCAGTAGAAGCGGCAACAAAAGCAGTAGAGCAGGCGGAGCAAGCCAAATCACAAGCAGATGTGGATGCTGCTCGAGTCAAGGTCAACGCTTTGGCGGAAGGAACGACCAAGGATTCGCTGAATGCTCGGTTGAAAGTCGTACAAGAGAAAATAGATGGTGCAGCCGCGGAGGAGGAGACGGCAAAGGCAGTAGAAGCGGCAACAAAAGCAGTGGAGCAGGCGGAACAAACCAAATCGCAAGCAGATGTGGATGCTGCTCGAGTCAAGGTCAATGCTTTGGCGGACAGCGATGCAAAATCCGCTCTGGAAAAACGTCTTGATGCGCTTCAAAAGACGAGTGATACGGAGAATGCGAAAGAACATAATTACTATGTGAAAAAGGGCTCCTATCTTTACAGTACGTCAAGCGGCAGCAAGACGAGAATTGATTTTATCGCTGTTAATACAAAGGTCAAGACCAAGACCGACCAATCAGCCAAGATGTACAAGATCACCTATAAAGGGAAAACAGGCTATGTTTACAGAGTCAACCTTGGGGAAAAGCCCCTGTCTGTCACACGCTATGTCCATAAACCATCGTATTTGTACAGCACCAATACGAGTAAAAAGCGCAAGGGAATTAAGATCGCAACAAATGTGAAACTGCAGACAACCAGTGCGCTCTCATCAAAAATGTACAAAGTGATGTACAAGGGAAAAACAGGCTACGTCTATAAAGTGAATCTCGGAACTAAAACACAGTCCGTGACACGTTACGTTCAAAAACCATCGTATTTGTACAGCACCAATACGAGTAAGAAACGAAAAGGAATCAAGATCCCGAAAAATACAAAGCTTAAGACCAAAAGTCCACTGTCAGCAAAAATGTACAAGGTCACTTATAAAGGCAAAACGGGTTATGTATATCGGGTCAATCTAGGCACAAAGCCAGTGAAAAAGCGCTGAGTGCGGAAATAAATAAGAAACAAAAACACCGGAGCGGTAAAAATGCTCCGGTGTTTTTTTACACCATCGGAAGATGCGCAGCATCGTATCAATGGAAAAAACACTTATATTATGAGAAAAGTTGAACCGAAGTGAAAGGGTTAGACCGAACGTTTGAAAAGTTAGGCCGAATTCATGAAAAGCTAGACCAAATCTAGTGAGAGTTAGACCGAAAAGTAGAGGTTAGGCCGAACCGATAGAAAGTTAGACCGAACACTTGAGAAGTTAGACCGAATCTAATGAAAGTCAGACCGAACGCTCGAAAAGTTGAACCGAATCTCCTTTTACTTCGCAGTCGTCTTTACTTTGCACGCATTTTTTTAAAATAATCTAGTTTTTACACCTGGATTCTCTTATCTTCTACCTGATTAATTAAAAACGATTCAGTCTATAAGTTTGACAAATCGTCTTGGAATGACTAACAATACAGACAAGCTGGTTGTGATTTTCTGAGTAATATATAGGAGAGATTTAATGAAACAATTAAAAACCGCTCTCGCTAACATACTTCTAACCTTCTCCATTTTGTTTGTGCTGTATCTGACCTTGATTCCACATGGAATTATCCATACCGGGAACGTTGCCGGGACACCTGTTCAGCATTTTACTATTAATTTGAATCCGCTTGTGATCTTTAAAAATTTTCAATCAGCCTCTCTATTTTATTTTATCGTTGATGATCTTGGGAATATTATGCTGTTTTTACCCTTTGGCTTTTTTCTGGCAATGAGGTATCCGCAGTTCCATTGGGCACATGCCTTGTTTATGGGTGCTCTGTTTTCAGCGACTATTGAATGGATCCAACTTTTCCTGCCTAACCGTATGACCGATATCGATGATGTGATTCTCAACACAACGGGAGCTGTTTTGGGTTACAGGTTCTATCGATTTGTTCAGAGAGAGGAACATAGTGGGCAGGAACAGCAGTGAATGAGCTGAGCCTCCAGTCCATTGTTTGATTGTTTCGGTCAGTGAATCACCCTCACGTATGCCGAGAAGCAATTTCGTTTATCCTGCAACTAGGAATATCATTGCTGCTGACATTACGAAACAGGGAGATGATTTTGTGACCGATGAGGAACTATTGACGGAACTCGGATCAGAGGCAGTGTTGAATTATGAACGAAACACGGCACTTTTTTACCTGCTTATGGAGAAAGGGATCATCACACAGGAAGAATTTGACGAGAAATTCAAGACCATCCACGAACATTTCGAAGACCACTTGAAAGGAATCTTCGGAGATGATGTAGAAACTGAGTGATTGTCGAACCACCGGCATCGATTGATTTAAAAAAATGGGTGAACTTTAATTCAAAAAAACAAATCGCATAAAAATAGTATGAATTAGTATTGACTCTTCAACGGAACTCTCGTAAGCTTTAAACATCAACTAAATAATTCTTATCAAGAGTGGGGGAGGGACCGGCCCAATGAACCCCGACAACCAGCATAGAAAACTGTGTATGGTGTTAATTCCGGCAGATTTGATCTGAGAGATAAGAAAAGTACAATCGGACGGCAATGGCGACTACTTTTCTTGTGTTCTAAGAAAAGCGGCCGCTTTTATTTTTCTAGGTGTGCTGTTTTTACAAAAAGCAGCAACATAAGAACTTAAGGTTTCTTCAAAAAATCAGTTATGAGGGGTAATAAGATGACTCAATATGAATTAGAAAGTGGGATAGAAAAGTTAACCTTAGCTTTATTTCAGTGGTTTCATCGACATCCCGAACTTGCCCTTAGTGAATTTGAGACGACAAAGAAGATTAAAGCAGTGCTTCAAGAGCACAACATTGACATTCTATCCAATCCAATGGATACAGGGGTGTTTGCGAAGATTGGCGGAAAAAAACCAGGCAGTTTGATCGCGCTGCGAGCGGACATTGATGCACTGCCGATTAATGAGGAGAGTGGTTTGCCCTATTCATCGGAACATTCAAATCGGATGCATGCATGCGGTCATGATTTTCACCTAACCAATTTACTGGCGACGGCGATTGAATTAAAGAAAATTGAAGATCAGTTAAACGGAAGCATCTTACTTATTTTTCAGCCGGCTGAAGAAGTGGATCATGGGGCGGACCGAGTTGTAAATACAGGGATATTAAATGGTGTCGAGGCAATTTTCGGACTGCATGTTAATCCAGAACTGCCCACAGGTGTTGTTGGGGTCAAAACGGGGAATTTTAATGCCGCAGTGGATCGCTTTTTTGTTACGTTTCATGGGAAGGGTACGCATGCCGCTCATCCTGAAAGCGGGAATGATGTGATTGTGGCAACAGGTGAATTTATTGTTGCCGCTCAGACCATTGTCAGTCGAAATGTCAATCCGTTTGACCCAAGCGTGGTTTCAATCACACATCTTGAATCCGGAAAGACTTGGAATGTGCTGCCAAACACGTCGCTGCTTGAAGGAACCGTTCGATCCTTTGATAAAAAGGCGAGAGAAAAAATAAAAATGCGTTTGCAGAAAGTAGCAAGCGGCATTGCCGCCACTAACGAGGTCACGAGTGAATTCCAATGGGTGGACGGTGCTCCGGCCGTGGTCAATGATCAACAATTAACAAAATTCGTTGAAACGGTTGCCTTAAAAAAACATTTTGATGTTGTGCATCTAGAAGCAAGTATGGGTGGAGAAGATTTTTCTTGCTATCAACAGATCATACCGGGTACTTTTTTTAATGTAGGTGTTGGGTCAGCATATCCGGTTCATAGCAGTAAATTCAAGGCAGATCCTAAAGCATTTGAGACTTCCATACCTCTGTTTGTTGCCTTGGTGAAATCCTATTTGGAAGGATAGGCGCAGAATTACGCCAGCAAGGAGGAAGAGAGATGGGAGTCGAAGAGAAAAAAGTGATTGTTTTCATTGCGCATCCGGATGATGAAACATTTATCGGTGGCACGTTAGCCAGGTTGGTACGACAAAAAAATAGGGTTCTTGTTGTGATCGCGACAAATGGTGATAAGGGGACACATGATCGGGCGCAGACACCTGAACAAGTGACAACTATTCGACGGACTGAAATGGCACTTGCTGCCCATGTACTCGGGATTACGGTGAACTGGCTTAATTTTTCTGACGGAACTCTGTTTGCTAGAGAAGCACAACTCAAAGAGAAGGTGTTTCGGAAAATCAGATTGGAGCGACCGGATATTTTGATTACGTTTGATCCCTTTAAAAAATATGATGTTCATTCCGATCACATTACGATTGGGCGTGTTGCTTCAGAGGCCGGTTATTTGGCGGACGGCTTTTGCTATTATCCCGAGCATCTGGAAGAAGGCATTGAACCTTCAAAGCCGCAGGAAACTTATCTTTTCAACGCCGATGACTCTAATTATTCGGTAAATATTCGTGAGACATTCCATTTGAAAGTTCAATCGGCGGAGCAGCATGTCAGTCAGTTTGGTAGTGGCTCCTTTAAAGAACAGCTTCTGCATCGAATTCGTCTGGAAGGCGGCAATGAACAGAATCTGTATCTTGAATCTTTTCATAAACTTTATTATAGTGATCTTTTGATTTAACGTAATTTGCGATAAGTCTCTTCCTTTTATTTGTTATCCGCAGTCGAATGGATGCTTCATTTAATGTTCAGAGAGAGAAACATAGTGGACTGGCCAGGGGCAATTAATTTACCACATCCAGTTCTGAACGCCTCTGCAAATAAATAAGTGAAGAAAAAATGAAAGCGCTTTACTATGAGGACTTTTTTATGCTACTCTTTGAGTAGGTTCAATGAGAAAACAACCACACAACTCCGCCATAGAAGCTCTTTGAAAGGAGAATGAACAATGCAAAGAAAACTTTATCCTTCAATGATGTGTGCTAATTTTAATCATCTGTCGGAAGAAACACGATTGCTGTCGCAATCGGCAATTGACGGGTTCCACATGGATATTATGGATGGGGCTTTTGTCCCGAATTTTGGGATGAGTCCGGAAGACTTTAAAACAATTTCAGATCACACAAACAAATTGCTTGATGTCCATCTGATGATTTATCATCCGGAAAATTATGTGGAAAAGTTTATTGAATTAGGAGCAAGACGCGTTTACTTTCATCCCGAAGCAACGCCGCACGCATCCCGAATTATTAGCCAAATTAAGCGGCTCGGTGCAGAAGTCGGCATTGCAATTAATCCTGGGACGTCCGTTGATTTTGTCAGTGAACTTTTACCGCTTGTTGATCAAGTGTTGGTCATGACTGTTAATCCGGGCTTTGCTGGTCAGGAGTATCTTGAATTTGTCACTGAAAAAATTAAACGATTGAATAAACTTCGCCAGTCCTGTCACTTTGAAATTGTTGTTGATGGGGCAATATCTTTAAAAAAGATTCAGGAATTGAGTTTGTTTGGCGTCACGGGTTTTGTACTCGGTACTTCTGCTCTTTTTGGAAAGAGGGAAAGCTACGGAGAAATTATTGATTCAATAAAACAGTTTCAGGAAGCTGCTGTTTTCAATGGAACAGATTTGTCTTGCTGAATGAACCTGTTGTTTTTGAACGTAAAATGCACCCTCTTTAGCGGAATTGTAACAAAATTTCATTCCCTTTTTCCACATCCTCTATTTAATAATCCCAAAAAAACAACTGAAGATGTTGTATTCACTTGAGACGCCAAATGACCAATAGCGTCCTTTTATTTTTATGAAGGATTATAATTAATATTAGTTTTGAATTTTATTCAAGGAGCTTAATTATGGACAAAGAGCAGTCATTGAGGTTGATTGAGAAATTATCAAATGCGAATGGTGTTTCAGGCTTTGAGGATGAGGTGGCCGGCATTTTTTCTGATGCTGTACGCCCATTTGGCAAAGTTGTGGAAGACCATATGCGCAATGTGTATGTGAAACGAAATGAAAATTCGGGAAACGGATTGGTTGTTCAATTGGACGCGCACAGCGACGAGGTTGGTTTTATGGTTCAGGCGATCAAGCCGAACGGAATGCTGCGGTTTGTGACAGTAGGCGGCTGGGTCCGGGCAAACATTCCTGCTCATAAGGTGCGTGTGCGCAATCGGGAAGGTGTATATATCCCGGCGATTATTGCCAGCACACCGCCTCATTTTATGACGCCGGAAGAGCGCAATCGTCTGCCGCAGGTCGCTGATATGGTGATCGATGTTGGTGCAACTTCCGCCGAGGAGGCGGCGCGTGATTTTAAAATTGATATTGGTGCACCCGTCGTGCCTGACGTTACCTTTGAGTTTCTCAGGGAAAAGGATGTGATGCTCGGGAAGGCATTCGATAATCGTATTGGGACGGCGGTTATGGCTGAGGTACTTCGCGAGTTGGACGGCACCTCTTTAAATGTGGATGTCGTGGCTTCATTGTCTGCTCAAGAGGAAGTCGGGGAGCGCGGCGCCCAGGTTGCCGTGAAGAAAGTTAGTCCTGATGTTTCCGTTGTCTTCGAGGGTGCACCGGCGGATGATACCGTCATGCCGGATTACATGATTCAGACGGGATTAAAGCGAGGTCCAATGCTGCGTGACTTTGATAAATCAATCATTGTCAATCCGCGCTTTCAAAAGTTTTGCCTGGACATTGCGAAGGAGAAGGGGATCAAGGTGCAGCGCTCCGTGCGAACAGGCGGCGGCAATGACGGCGCAGTGATTAATCTGTATCAAGGTGCTCCGACCGTTGTGATTAGTGTACCGGTGCGCTATGCACATACTCCGTATTGCTTCGTCGCGTATGAAGATTTTGTCTCCGCTGTGAATTTGACCGTAGAAATTCTGAAGTCGCTGGATACAGTGGTTATTGGAGGATTTTAAGAAATAGGATTCTTGGAAGCGGGCCGATTGTGGCCTGCTTTTTTTGCGGAGGGAAGGTGAAAACAGCGTTAACCGCCTATCTGACAGTAGACGGAAAATGCACCACATCGTATCAATGGAAAAAACATTTATAATATGAGGAAAGTTGAGCCGAAGTGAAGGAGTTAGACCGAACGTTTGAAAAGTTAGGCCGAATCCATGGAAAGCTAGATCGAATGCTCGAACAGTTAGACCGAAAAGTGGAGGTTAGGCCGAATCCATGGAAAGTTAGGCCGAACACTCGAGAAGTTAGACCGAATCTAGTGAAGGTTAGACCGAACACTCGAGAAGTTAGACCGAATCCATGGAAGGTTAGACCGAAAGCTCGAAAAGTTGAACCGAATCTCCCTTTGCTGCGCAGTCCATCTTTACTGTATACTCCTTGCATTATTTTCAATAAGGGAAACTTTACATTTTATTCCTGATTTTTGTCAATCATACATAGACGCTAGGACTTTACTATGAGAAAATTAAAACTATATATTTTTGGTTCTTTGGACCTGATGAAATAGAGTTTAAGCTGCAGAAGATTGAAAGTTTATTTGGGGGGAGTCGAAAATACATATGAAAAAAATAGTAACAGGTGCACTGGTTGTGGTGCTGCTGCTTGCGTCCTTTGGCATTCCGTTAGGCGGACAAGCTCATGCGAGCAGTTCATACAGTGCTTACGTCAAAACCTATACACTGAAGGTACGAAATAAAGCGAGTAAAAAATTTAAAGTGCTGCGCACACTGAACATGGGAAATAAGGTAAAAGTGACGAGTATTCATGGTTCATATTCTCGCATCTCTTATAAGGGAACGACCGGTTATGTGCAGTCAAAACATATAAGTAGAACCAAGTTCGGCGCGTACCCTGCTTATGTGACAGCGTACACATTGAAAGTGCGCAGTAAAGCGAGTATTCATTATTCAGTGAAGCAAGTGCTCAGCATGAGCAATCAGGTGTCTGTTATAGGAAAGGGAAACAAATACGCACTGATCAGCGCAAACGGGATAACAGGCTATGTACGGAATCAATGCCTGACGACGACTCCGTTTGCGGCACGTACTGCGTTTGTGACTTCTCCGACATTGAAAGTTCGCGATCACGCAAGCACAAAGTACACGGTACTGCGTACGGCTCGGTTCAGAGATCAAGTCCAGATCACTGGAATGGGCAAAAAATATGCTCAAGTTCAATTTGATAATGCGACCGGATATGTTCAGGCGGCTTATTTAAGCAACACACGTCCGGCGGAGATCAGTTATTTTACGACACAGTATCCATATCCACTTGATGTTGCGGTAAACCGCCAACTCAATGCATCAGCACAGACGGATAATCATTATACGATGTATGTGCCGAAGGACAGTCTTACTTTCGACGGTATTCAGTGGACCGTAAATGGGAATACAGATGTGCGAGGCGGTGCTGATGGGAGCGCGTGGATCGTCAAGCAAGTCAAGCAAGGAGCACAGCTGTCAAATGATTTAGTGAAACCAGTAGATGGAAATGATTCTTGGTTTCAGATTGGTACAAGTATGGGATGGGTCAATGCATCACCGAACGATTTGCGTTCGATGCTCGATCCAAATAGTTTTTCGAATACGTCGCCGGAATTCTATCAATTTCTGAATCTCTCAACGACAACCAGTGTAAATGCTGATGAAATTAATAACAATATTTTAAATGGAAAAGGTATTCTTGCAGGGAAAGCAGCGACGTTCATTCAAGCAGCAAGTGATCAACATATCAATGAAATTTATCTGATCGCGCATGCGTTGCTTGAAACGGGAAACGGCACATCTCAACTAGCCACTGGTCAACTGCAGGGTACGGGAACGGACGGTCAGCTGCATACGGTCTATAACATGTTCGGGATTGGTGCGACCGACGATAATCCAAATCAAGCAGGTGCGGATTTTGCGGCAAGACAAGGCTGGTTTACCCCGGAAGCAGCAATCCTCGGCGGCGCCCAATTTATCGCACAAAGTTATATTAATAGTGCGGCCTATCACCAGGACACGCTTTATAAAATGCGCTGGAATCCGGCGAATACTCAGACGGCATCGCATCAGTATGCGACTGATATTGGTTGGGCCGTCAAACAGGCACGTATCATGAATTATTATTATGGAAAACTTTCCGGCTACACGCTGCGTTTTGAGTTACCAAAGTATTAATCAGATGTAAGAAGCATTAATGTTCATTCACAAGGGCCTTTTTGGCAGATGCATTGCCGGAAGGGCTTTTTTACACCTTGGCGAAAATGAATGATTCATATGTTTTTTCTCAATAGAATCGCTTTTGAAAGCAGGCGTATTCTTTACTTCATATTGGACAGAGTCATGGGTTGGTTATATAGTGATACTATTGATATGTGTAAATTTTTCAATAACTCTGAGAACATTTTCCCCTTCTTATTTCCAATAATCTTTGAGTAATCATGTGATCTGGTGCTTTGCTTTTTAATTAGAATATCTTCTTAATTGTTTCGGATTCAAAGGAGGTTATGTGATGATTACACTTAACCATTTATTTGCGTTGCCTGAACTTGAACCGATTTGTGTTGTCGCCGGTAAAGAGGGGATGAATCGTTTGATTTCCGGTGTGAACGTGATGGAGAGCGACAGCCTTTTCGATTTTTTTAAAGAAGGTGAGCTGCTCGTGACGACAGGCATTAATATGGAAAAAGATGAGCAGAGACTTATGTCGATGATTGTAAATGTCTACGAGCATAAGGCATCCGGTGTGATTCTTAACGTTGGTCCTTACATTCCACATATTCCGGATCAAGTGCTGGAATTTGCAGATGCACATCAATTTCCGGTCTTTGACATGCCGTGGGCATACCGGGTCGCAGATTTTGTGAAAATCACAGTTCAATTTCTTGCTTCGGCGGAGCAGAATCAAGTCCGTTCAAAGCACACGCTGAACGAACTTTTGTTTCATGACGCTCCCGATTATGCCTATGTGTATAAAGAACTTGATCAGCTGGGCATTAAAACCGATCAACTATTTTCGATTATTGTTTGTTCTTTTGATTCTAAAAAGGCACCTACCTCCTCGCTTAGCTATATCGTTGAAGTAACGCTTTCTCGAAAATATCGGCTGCTGCTGTCTATACGTCATGACAATCAGCTAATCTTCCTTGCTGTTCAAATGCGCGGATCAGACCTGCCTCTTGCCTCCCTTATGAAAACCATCAGAAATGGATATGCTCCACAGCTTGGTACACGCCAAATGTATCTTGGCATGGGAAATGAATATCCATTAAAGGAGATCATGAAGAGTTATCAAGAAGCATTATTGGTACTCCGGCTCACGAAGCGTCATTCGTATCTGCAAATCTATGAATATAAAGATTTAGGGGCATATCGTATTATTATGGATGTACAAGAGCCTCGCTTGATTGAAAATTTCTACCAAAACTATTTAGGTGTCCTTTACCGATATGATCATCTACATGAAACGGATCTCGTTCACTTTTTACGAGTCTTTCTTGAGGAAGACGGTCGAACGTCAATGATCGCGCGAAAGGAATTTATCCATCGCAATACGGTCCTCTATAAGGTTAAGAAAATCGAGTCGATTCTCGGTACGGATCTCTGTCATCCATTTGCGAAGACCAATTTGCAGCTGGCGTTTATGATTGAAGACATGATTAAGTAAATGTGCATTTGCCTTGTGCAGATGCACATTATTTTTTAGCTGAATGTTCATTGTATTCAATATTGATAGGTATATCATTATATTATATTAATTCAGAAAATTGATTGGAGATGGCGAGTTATGGAACCGATTGAAGACTGGCAAATCAAGAAAGACGATCAGTTGTATGTCTTGCATTCTTGGTCCAAACAAAAAGACGTCCATCCTAAGATCATTAAGAAGGCAAACGGCATCTTCTTCTGGGATGACACAGGCAAGAAGTATTACGACATGTGTTCGCAGCTCGTTTACCTGAATGTTGGTCACAATCATCCGAGGCTGATGGAAGAGTTCAAGCACATTGGTGAAATTCCGCTTTCATCGCCCGGATTTGCGACTGCTTCAAAGGCAGAGTTGGCAAGGAAGATTATTGAGGTTGCGCCAAAAAACATGGCGAAAGTATTCTTCGCTAACGCCGGTGCTGATTCAAATGATCATGCAGTGAAAATTGCACGCATGGTCACAGGGCGATATAAAATATTCTCCCGCTATCGATCCTACCATGGAGCCACCTTTGGTGCAGGCAATCTTTCCGGTGAAAATCGCAGGTTCACTGTTGAACCTGGGCTGCCGGGGTTTATCAAATTCGAGACACCTTATCTTTATCGTGAATCGATTCATTTTGACAGCGAGGAAGCGGCAGCAGCTTTTTACGTGGACAGACTCAACAGCCAGATTCTGTATGAAGGGCCGGATTCGATTGCCGCAATCTTTATGGAGACAATCCCAGGGAGCAACGGGGTGCTGATCCCACCTAAAGGTTATATGGAAGGCGTTCGCGAGCTGTGTACCAAATACGGAATTTTGATGATTTGTGACGAGGTCATGGCAGGTTTTGGTCGTACGGGAAAAATGTTCGCGGTTGAGCATTTCGATATCGAACCGGATATCATGACGTTTGCGAAAGGTGTCACTTGCGGTTACAGTCCACTTGGCGGTGTGATTGTCAGTCAGGCAATTGCCGACTATTTTGATGATCACGTGCTGATGACTGGATTGACTTATAGCGGGCATACCGTATCCACTCAGATTGGCTGCGCGACGCTGGATATTTATAAGAATGAGCATTTGGTTGAGCATGCGGCAGCAATGGGGGATGTGCTTGCGGAACGGTTGGAGCAGCTTAAGGCGCGTTTTGCCTCGGTCGGTGATGTTCGGCATATCGGCTTATTTGCAGCAGTAGAACTTGTTAAGGACAAGCGGACGAAAGAGCCGATCATTGCTTACGGAATGGATTATGGTAAGGATACGGTTGGCCTGATGAAAAAATTTGTTGGTCTACTTTTGGAACAAGGCTTCTATACTTATTCTCATGAGTCCAGTGTCATGATCGCGCCGCCACTGATCATTACGGAACAACAAATTAATGAAGCAATGGATCTGTTTGAATCTGCACTTGCTGCATTTGAGAACACGTATCTTTTTCCGGATCAGAAGCTGATGACTCCATAAATAGGATCGGTTGTTTCCTAGGGATGAAAGATATTTTTTTTCAATGAAAAATGAAATTTAAACATCATGATGTTCTGTCGTGAAAGATTCTGTTTACCGGGAGGTGATCGTTCTTGCAGGAACAAAAGGTACGTGTCAATGCGGAACGGTTGAAGGAGACTATTGAGCGGTTCGCTGATTTTGGCCGTACGGATCATAACGGCGTGACGCGTTTATCGCTTTCAAAAGAGGATATCGAGGCGCGAACTTATCTCATTTCATGCTGTGAGGAGCTTGGAATGACTGTCAAAGTTGACGACGTGGCCAATATCTACGCCACGATGGAAGGAAGCGAGGTTCTGCCTCCGCTTGTCATGGGTTCTCATCTGGATTCTGTTAAAAAAGGCGGACGGTTTGACGGTGTACTGGGAGTTATCGCAGCATTAGAGGTTGCCAGGACACTTCATGATCATCATATCAAGCCTAAGATTCCGTTCATGCTTGTTGATTTCACAAATGAGGAGGGCGCCCGCTTTGATCCTGCTATGATGTGTTCCGGAATTATAACCGGAAAATTCGACAAATCGAAGATGCTGAAAAGTACTGATTCAAAGGGTGTGACGTTCGGAGAAGCGCTGGCTGCCAGCGGCTATGAAGGAGAAGCTGGCAATCGACTGCAAGAGGCATCAGCTTATCTCGAAATGCATATTGAGCAGGGTCCTGTTCTGGAAAGCGAAGAAAAGACGATCGGGGTTGTCGAAGGCGTCGTCGGTATGGTGAATGAAGAAATTGAGGTATGCGGTGAATCTGATCATGCCGGGACGACGCCGATGAGCATGCGCAAGGATGCACTGTTTGCGGCGACGGATGTTATTACATTGCTTCGCAAGAAACTCAGCAGGCTGGATTCGGATCTTGTTTACACGATGGGGCGGATGCTTGTCTCGCCAAACATTCATACGGTCATTCCAAATCGGGTCACATTCACGCTGGAAGCCCGGCACAAGGATCCGGACGTAGTGGCACAAGTGGTTCAAGCAATCAATGAATTGCCTGATTCAATCGGCGGCTGCTCAATCAAGGCAAAAAAATTATGGGGGCGGGAGACGGTAGCATTCGATCACAAGATCTGCGATCAGCTGGAGTGTTCCGCAAAGGAGTTGGGCTATTCCTACAAAAGAATGTACAGCGGTGCCGGACATGATGCGCAATACATCGCTGATTCCGTTCCAACAGCCATGATTTTCGTACCGAGTGTTCATGGCAAAAGCCATTGCGAAGAGGAATTAACTTCCTATGAAGATTGCGCAAAGGGGGTGAATGTGGCTTTAGATACTGTACTTTCCATAATTATGGGCTAATGATTTCGCACTGATTCTTTTTTTATTCAGCTTTTAAAAAATAACAATATTCCTTTGACAAGGAAAGTTTTTATTGATGTGACGGGTCCTTTTGATGGTTAGTCTGCAACTTCACTCAAATTAGGGAGGCATTCATATGATGAAAACTCAAGTTGAACAAGACGGAATTGTTACTCTTACCAGCGAAGCAGCTGATAGTCTAAAAGACAGCCACATGCTGAATGAAGACCTGCGTCCGACGACAAAGGAAGAGCATCATTGGACGGCGTATAATTTTTCAAGTCTTTGGATTGGAATGTGTATCTGTATACCGACTTATACGATGTCTTCTGGGCTAATTGCGCTTGGTATGAACTGGTGGCAGGCAATCGTCACGATCATTTTAGGAAATCTGATTGTGCTTGTCCCAATCTTGTTAAATACTCATGCGGGAACGAAATTCGGAATTCCATATCCTGTGTTCGCACGGTTGTGGTTTGGTTCCAAAGGGGCACATATTCCGGCAATTGCACGTGCGATCGTTGCTGCTGCTTGGTTCGGCATCAACTGTTGGTATGGTGGTGCCGCCATTGACACGCTGCTTGTGTCAATGACCGGTTGGGAAAATGTCGGGGGTCACTTATTCATCTCGTTTTTCGCTTTTTGGGCATTAAATGTTATTGTCGCTTATCGTGGCCCGGAATCAATTCGAAAAATGGAGGCCTGGGCGGCTCCGGTACTTATTGTTCTTGGTCTTGCTTTATTGATTTGGGCAATCGTCGCTGCCGGTGGATTCGGTCCGATGTTGTCTGCACCTTCTAAATTTACATCCGCAGGACAGTTTTTCACGATTTTCTTCCCATCCTTAACGGGCGTGATTGCTTTCTGGGCAACCCTTGCACTCAATATTCCTGATTTTGGTCGCTATGCCAAGAGTCAGAAAGCACAGGTCGTCGGGCAGTCAATTGCTCTTCCGGGAACGATGGGACTGTTTGCTTTTATCGGCGTTGCAGTAACTTCTGCTACTGTGGTTATTTTCGGTCAGGCAATTTGGGATCCGGCTGCTTTGATGTCGCATTTTCCTCCATTTATTATCTTGATTGGTACTGTAGGCATTATTTTGGCTGCTTTAACAACAAACGTTGCTGCAAATGTTGTCGCGCCGGCACGTGCTGCGGAGAATCTATGGCCTCGGAAGATCACTTTTGCAGGTGGTGCCGTATTGACCGGACTCCTTGCACTAGCAATGCAGCCGTGGTACCTGGTGGGCAATATTTCTAATTATATTTTCGTATTCCTTGGTGGTTACGGAGCATTACTCGGACCTATTGACGGCATCGCCATTGCTGATTACTGGATCGTCCGCCAGCGCAAGCTTTCATTAACGGAGCTGTATTCACCTACGGGCCGTTACAGCTATGCTTCAGGTTTCAATATGAAAAGTATTTATGCATTCTTGATTGGTATTGTGGTCTCAGTTCTCGGACTTTTTGTACCAGGTTTGCACTTCTTGTGGGATAATGCCTGGACGATCGGTCTCGTTGTTTCAGGGTGTGTCTATGGATACTTAATGAAAAATGATTCAAGTCGTCTGACTGACGCAGAGTACGCGGCAATCACGGTAATTATGGATTCGCCAAGTGACTCGAAGGATATCGCAGGAAACATGATTAAACAAGGACCTGAGAACGTGTGATTGTATAAAGTCACGAGTCAGCTGGAAGACAATGAACTTTAATGGAGGCGGTTGTCGCAATGGATTCGCCTGATACAGCTGTTTTTTGGAAGATCTTTGATGAAGTGAAACCTGACCTGAAACCGAAAGAAGTCATGGAGGAAGCGAATCGCTGCCTGTTCTGTTTCGATGCTCCTTGCACTAAGGCATGCCCGACAAACATAGACGTTCCGCTCTTCATTAAGAAAATTACAACAGGCAATATGAAAGGCTCGGCACGTGTCATTATGGATGCTAATCCGATGGGCGCAACATGTGCGCGAGTATGCCCGACTGAAGAATTATGCGAAGGTGCCTGTGTGCTTAATGATGCATCGCTGCCGATCATGATTGGTGATTTGCAGCGGCACACAACAAATTGGGCAATGAAGAATAACCCACAATTGTTTGAGGCAGGCGAGCCGAACGGCAAAAAAATTGCAATCATCGGAGGAGGCCCGGCAGGACTGTCGTCGGCACGAGAGTTGGCTCGATTCGGTTATCAAGTCACCATTTATGAGAAGCATGAAAAAGCAGGAGGCTTGGATACTTACGGCATTGTTCCTTTCCGTCTGCCGCAGAAGGTAGCACTTTGGGAAGTGGAACAGATCGAAAGGCTCGGTGTGTCGATTCAAACAAATTGTGAAGTTGGCAAGGACGTGTCCGTTCAATCGATCATGGATGAATCCGATGCTGTCATTCTTGCAATAGGCATGGCGAATGTTCCATCACTCGAAATACCAGGTGAAGAGCTGGATGGGGTCTATGATGCTATTAAGCTCATTGAGCAAGTGAAGGACAGTCAACCTACACGTCAATTTATCGGTAAAAAGGCAGTTGTTGTTGGTGCGGGAAATACAGCGATTGACGCAGCGACCTGCTTGAAACGGCTGGGGGCTGCACGCGTACAAATTGTTTACCGGCGCTCTGAGGCAGAAATGACCGCCTATCCTTTTGAATTTCGATTTGCTAAAGAGGATGGAATTGAATTTTGCTGGCTGACGCAACCGAAAAAGATTATAAGTAACGGACATGGTCATGCTGCGAAGCTTGAATGCGTGCAGATGAAGCTAGGTGATGAAGATGCAAGCGGACGTCATCGGCCAATAGAGATTGAAAATTCGGATTTTATTATGGATGCGGATGTGATTGTGAAGGCCATCGGCCAAAATCGCTACGCATCACTCATTGATGCGTTCGGATTAGCTCACTCTCACGGCGTTGTGACGGTTAATCCCGAAACGTTTCAAACATCGAATCCAAAGGTGTTCGCTGCAGGTGATGTCATTTTCGGCAACGGAAAAGGTGAAGCCATGGTGGTTGCTGCTGCTGAGCAGGGAAAACGGACGGCACATGCGATTCACGAGCAAATGCTCAGCAAAATTTAAGATAAGGGGTGATTTTATGGCGGATTTGCAGATTGATTTTGCAGGCATTAAGTCGAAAAATCCATTTTGGCTCGCTTCCGGGCCGCCAACGAACACAGGTTATCAAGTTCAGCGTGCGTTCGATGCGGGATGGGGCGGCGCGGTCTGGAAAACTCTTGGTGATCCGGTCATCAACGTCACCTCACGCTTCTCAGGTTTAAATTACGGCGGACAACGAGTGGCGGGTTTTAACAATATTGAGTTGATTACCGATCGACCGCTTGAAGTCAACTTGCGTGAAATCAGAGAAACGAAACGAAACTATCCGGATCATGCGATCATTGCTTCATTGATGGTCGAACCAAAGCAAGAAAAATGGCACGAAATTGTCCAGCGGGTTGAAGATGCCGGAGTTGATGGTCTGGAACTTAATTTTGGATGTCCTCATGGTATGGCTGAACGCGGAATGGGCTCTGCATCCGGACAGGTTCCGGAATTGGTTGAAAAGCAGACCTATTGGGTAAAAGAAGCTGCCGAGACTCCGGTTATTGTGAAGCTGACGCCGAATATCACAGACATTACGGCCACGGCATTTGCGGCGGCACAAGGCGGTGCGGATGCGATCAGTATGATTAACACCATTAATAGTTTAATGGGTGTTGATCTGGATAGTTGGAACACTATTCCCAATGTGGCAGGCAAGGGCACACATGGCGGTTATTGCGGCCCGGCTGTTAAACCAATTGCACTGAGCATGGTTGCTGAATGTGCACGTGAAGCAGATATTCCCATTCCGATCTCTGGAATCGGAGGAATTGAAAATTGGAAGGATGCTGCCGAATTCATGCTGATGGGAGCGTCCAGCGTTCAAGTGTGCACTGCAGCGATGCACCATGGGTTTCGAATCGTGGAAGATATGATTGATGGACTGAACAATTATCTGGATGAAAAGGGCCTTGCTTCTGTAATGGATCTGGTTGGTCAATCCGTTCCGAAATACTTGAAATGGGGTGATCTCGATCTGAATCATAAAGTCGTTGCCCACATTAATCAAGATTATTGTATTCATTGCAACAAATGTCATATCGCATGTGAGGATGCAGCGCATCAATGTATTGAATTTTTCACGGATGCGGACGGCAAGCGAGCACTTAGTGTTCGCGAGGAAGACTGTGTCGGCTGCAATCTC
>Ga0334901_1001494_pt1 | contig 24304 bp, 23 predicted proteins | sample GraSluR3_MG_3_FD_207216 | JGI IMG/M metagenome (GOLD analysis project Ga0334901, IMG submission 207216) | Sludge microbial communities from methane-producing bioreactor in Wageningen University, Netherlands - Granular Sludge_15_08-R3 | ecosystem: Engineered > Bioreactor > Anaerobic >... | reverse complement strand
GAGTACTTTTCATGGCCCTCGTTCAGGACACTAGGAGGAAAGAGTTTGGTATTGTTTTCACTGAACAATAACGCACATACTAAGGTATTGTTTTCACTGAACGTTGACAGGCGGATTTATATTTGACAATTTTACGCCTTCATGATAGTTTAAGTAAAGCTTAATGTATGTAATGTTTTTCTACTTAAGTAAATAAGGATTTTCATGAAAAAAGATAAAAAGTACCATGGCGACCATCATGGGGAGACTGAACATCAACAGTCATCTCATCGGCCAGAATATGGATATGTATATTTGATTAAAAACCCCTCCTCAAACGAGTTGACTGTTTGTGCATCGGAAGAACAATTGGAGCGAGGTACGCATGTTATTGCACCTACCCGCTATGGACTGGATTATGGAATGGTTGTGGGCTCTGCAATGGATAATGGGCAGTATGAACCTGGATCCACTGAGTTTGAAGGTCCTTGTCTTCACGGAGAACCGGTGCAGCAGATTGAAGAAGCTGAACTCGTAGCTTCTGCTGATCCAGAGGAGACTGACGAATCAAAACCTCCCTATGAATCCGCCGGAATTACCTTCAATGCCCAGAAAGACAGTTCCTGTTCTTCTTGTTTCGGGTGTGGCTCAAAACGCTCCTATCGTGCAGAAGAACCGGTAAAATTGAGTGGCGAAATTGATTGGGTTGATCGAATTGCATCTAAAGAAGATCATCAAAGATTTCTTGAGCTGAGTGCAATGGAAGATGAAGCACTTGTGTTGTGTCGTGAAAAGGTACAGGCACATGGCCTTGATATGAAACTTGTCTCTGCTCATTATCTTTTTGGAGAGCCTAAAGTGATTTTCTTTTTCACAGCAGCAAACCGTGTTGATTTTAGAGATTTAGTGAAGGACCTCGTTTCGGTTTTCCGAATTCGGATTGAGCTGCGGCAGATTGGTGTAAGAGACGAATCCCGAGTCCTTGGGGGGCTTGCTGTATGCGGAAGAGACTTTTGTTGTCATGCGATTACCGATAAATTAAATCCAGTATCTATAAAAATGGCGAAAGAACAAAATCTTTCTCTGAATTCTACAAAAATATCTGGGCCATGTGGTCGATTACTTTGTTGTCTTTCCTATGAATATGATTTCTATTCTGAGGAGAAGAGAAATCTTCCTCAAGAGGGAAGTCGTTTGAAGATACTGCATGAACTGATGAAAATTACTGAGGTTAATCTACTTTCACGCAAGATATCACTTGTTGGTCCAGAGGGCCGTCACCTCACCATTCCATTTAGTGCTGTCTTTTTTAATGATGAGAACTCTCGGTGGGAAGTGGATCGCGAGTATCTAGACGAATTTCTCTCAAACTGATACAAACTATTGTATTGACCGATTTTACGGAGTGTGGTATTTTGTGTATCCGTTGGTTCAGAGATACAATTAATTCCCTTGAACTTATATAATTGACAAACCTTTGGAGGTATTACGTGTTCAACACCAGCTCGGCTGCCAAAAGAGAGCGCCAGAACGAGAAAAGAAGAATGAGAAATAGAGAGACTAAAAGTACCGTGCGTACTGCAGTCAAAAAGTTTCAGCTTGCAACACAGGCAGGAGACAAAACGGACGCGAAAGAGAAGTATGATCTTGCTATCAAGTTGATTGATACTGCCGGTTCTAAGGGCGTTTATCATGCCAACACTGTTTCTCGAAAAAAATCAAGATTAACTGCACAGTATAACGCTTTGACTAAGTCTGAGTAGTCATACGCTCAGTGTGTATTCTAAAAGGAGTAGGTCCATGGCAAATAATAAACTGACAAAAGCTGAGATCATTGAGAGCATCCAGGCAAAACTTGGGCTTAACCGTCCCGATGTTCACAGCGTTATTGACGAGTTTTTTGAAGAGGTTAAGCGTGGCTTGGAAGAAGATCGTGTTATTGAATTACGCGGTTTTGGAACTTTTGAAGTAAGAACTCGTAAAGGTAGAGAGCGTGCAAGAAACCCGAAAACCGGTGAACTTGTTGCTGTCGACACCCACGGTGTAGCAATTTTCAGACCTGGTAAAGAGTTGAAAGATTTTGTTTGGAAACTTCGCCAGAGTAAAGAAATGTAAAACGGTTAACTGTGGAATTACAAAAGCGTAGAAGTTTTAAAACGTACGGACTAGAGATTGTAGTTCTCCTAGTTTCTGCATTAATTTATTCATTCGCTTTCCCAGGGTTTCTTTCGGTAAAGGGGTTTGGAGTAGTTGCGTTCTTTGCTCTTATTCCCCTTTTTACAGTAATCCGGCAAACTTCTTGGAAAGCAATTCCTTTTTATGGCTTCCTGTTTGGGTTTTCATTTTATACGCTATTCAATTATTGGCTCACCACTTTTCATCCACTTGCTATCCTGCTGGTTCCCATAATAAAGGGTGGGGAGATGGTGATGCTGTTTCCCGTATTAAAAGCTGCTGATAGATGGTTTAAGCGATATGGGTTTCTTTTTCAGGCTGTTATCTGGGTTGCCTATTCATATTTGAGCCAATCATGGTTCGCAGGGTATCCGTATGGCACTATCAGCTCTGCTGTTTACGAATTTACCCATTTCATTCAAATTGCCGATTTCTCAGGTATTTGGGGAATTACCTTTATTATGATTCTTCCTCAAGCATTTCTGGGGCGGTATGTTGCAGACCAGTGGATGGGTGAGAAACGACCTTTCGTACAATTCATTACAAGTTACACAAAGATTGTATTAACGTATGCGGTTCTTCTTGTATTCGTTTTTGTGTATGGGTTCTTTACCCTATCAACATGGAGACATGAAGAGCCGGAAAAGATGTGGAGAGTTGCAACTATCCAGCATAGTGCAGATTCATGGAAAGGTGGCTACGAGACCTATAAGAGAAACTTTAACAATTTACGAACTATGAGTTTGCAAGCGCTGCAAGGTAACCCAGATATGATTCTTTGGTCTGAAACGGCGTTTGTTCCCTCTGTTTACTGGCATACTACCTATAAGACAGACGAGGCTACGGCAGAACTCGTTGATGAGTTTGTCGCATTCGGGAAATCACTCCCAGTTCCACTTCTCACTGGTAATCCAGAAGGAGTGTTAGATGATGAACAAGCTCCTCCACTTCATTCCGATGGGTCATGGAATCGTAAGGACTATAATACCGTTATTATGTTTGAAGGTGGAGAAATAAAAAACACATATAGGAAACAGCACCTTGTTCCGTTTACCGAACACTTCCCCTATGAGAAGGAACTTCCTTGGTTATATAATCTGCTGTTAGCCAATGACTATAACTGGTGGGAGAAAGGATATGTTCCTGTGGTGTTTGAAACGGATGAGGGTGTTCGATTTTCCACACCGATCTGCTTTGAAGACGTTTTTGGATACTTGTCAGCTGGATTTGTTCGCAATGGTGCAGATGTCATTGTAAACATGACGAATGATAGTTGGTCGGGAGCTGTTTCGGCTGAGATGCAACATCTTGCACTTGCTGTATTTCGTTCAATTGAGAATAGACGGGCTACAGTTCGTGGAACAAATTCTGGGATAACTGCAGTCATTCTTCCCACAGGCGAAGTTGTCGATCCGATGGAACCTTTTACGAAAGGCTGGCACATCTACGATGTCCCGGTATACAGCAATAGTGAACACACATTTTACACTCGGTATGTCGACATCATAGCTATTGCAACGGTCTATTTTTCACTAGCGTTACTCGGTTTTGGTGCAGTTCTTCGTATTCTTCGATGGAAAAAGGATCATTCTCATGAGTCAAGAACATAATACTGTTTCGTTGTGCATTATTGGTACTGAAATTACGCGTGGTATCATTGAAGACAAGCATGGGAATCTTATAGCACGAGAACTTACCAATCTTGGATATCATATGAGCCAAATAGTTATGGTTCCCGATGATGGTACGCTAGGTCCAATATTAAAGCAATGTGCACAAGAAACCGATATTATTATTCTTACTGGTGGGCTTGGACCTACGAGCGATGATATGACACGTCACGTAGTTGCTGACTTGGCTGGAGTTCCTCTCGCATTGGATGACACCGCCTATCAAGAATTATATGCTCGAATTGGCGACCGCATACATGGTGCTAATCAGAGACAGGTCTTTTTTCCTAAAGGTTTTAGGGTTATTCCTAACCCTAAAGGAACTGCTCCTGGGTTTACCGGAGAATTTAAGGTCCAACGAGAGGATGGACTTCATACAGTTACCTGTTATGCTATGCCGGGTCCTCCCGTGGAACTTCATGAAATGCTCTATAAACAAGTCCTTCCGGACCTCGCACATGCCATAGGTAAAACACAAATCGGTCGTGATGAGTATGCCTGTTTTCTCACCCCTGAATCAAAACTTGAAGATGTCTGTTATGCACATGCGAAGAAGGGAATACTGTGGGGAACTCGTGCACAGGAATTTAGAATTAGTTTGTATCTGAGTGGTGGGACAGATCAGGCTCGACAGGATATGGCTCTAGCAATTCAACGTGAAATCGGGGATGGGTTACTGAGAGAAGGTGACATTTCGGTAGTGGATCTCCTTAGTGACTATCTGAAAGAAAACAACTTAGTTATGTCGTGTGCAGAATCATGTACTGGTGGGCTTGTAAGTAAGATGATGACCGATTCCCCAGGTAGCTCATCTTGGTTTTGGGGAAGTGTAGTTTCCTATGCGAATGAAGCTAAGCGGAAAATGCTTGATATTTCTGAACAAACTTTAGACGAGTATGGAGCTGTGTCTGGAGAAACTGTTCTTGCTATGGCTGACTCAATGCTTAACATTTCAGGGTCAGATTTTACCTGTTCAATTTCAGGTATTGCTGGACCTGAGGGAGGAACTGAAGAGAAGCCTGTTGGAACGGTATGGTTCGGTTTTGCAAGTAAGATGAAACCTTCAGTTTCACTTTCATTACAATTTAGCTCGTATGGAAGAAGTTCTATTCGGCGAAGAGCTGCTGTTGCAGCAATCTTACTTGGCTACTTTTATCTAAATGGGGTTGACTTGCTTGACATCGTGAGCACCTGGCAATATATTTAATGTATCCCGCGGGGTTACCTTTAATCATACCTATATATAAAAAAAGAGTTCCTGCGAAATCATACAAAAAGCATGTTATCGTGAAGCTGGCATCAAGCTAGCACCCTTGTGGATTCTATTCTTTGGAGATTATCAATGACATCAGAATATGAAAATGGTCCCGAATTGTTCGAGACTCCCGGATTGGGCGGCTCCGAATCGGTCGAAAATCAAAGACCAAAAAAAGTAATTCGTCGGAAGACTTCCGAATCATCATCACCTGTGGTGGTAAAGGTTTCTGCCGGGGTTGCTTCAATGGGGAAACCCTCCTCAGAAGAGGAGAATAAAAATTCTGCAGAGCCTGCTGAGGTTAAACCGGCTCCAAAAAAACGGGGAAGGCCTCCTCGGAAAAAGCAGGTAGAGGCTTCAGCACCTCAAGTACCAGAAGAAAAACCTGTAGAGAAACCGGTCCCTAAACAACCACAATCAGTTTCACAGCCAAGAACCCAGAATCATAACAATCCACAACATAATCGGCCACAATCACGAAATCATCAGAATAATAAACAGAATAACAGACAGAAAACCAATTATCAAAAAAACAATCACAACCGGCAGAATAGTCGGGTGAATACGCAGGTTGAAGATATCCCTGTTGAGATTTATGTAGAAGATCCTAATGCCGTACGTATTATTGTGAATGATCTTACGGTAATGACTTTACCCGCATTGCGCCAGAAGGCAGAGGAATTCGGTCTAGTTCAAACCGTGATTATGGATTTAAAGCGCCAAGAGCTTATTGTAGAAATTTTAAAAGCCCACACTGCAAAAGGTGGGGTGATTATGGCTTATGGAGCTTTAGAGGTTCTTCCTGATGGTTATGGGTTCCTTCGTTCACCCCAGAATAATTATCTGAGTGGCCCGGAAGATATTTATGTTTCAATATCTCAAATAAAAATGCTCTCACTGAAAACAGGTGATACTGTTGAGGGGCAAATTAGACCTCCTCGCGATGCTGAGCGTTATTTTGCTATGATAAAGGTGCAGACGATAAACTATGATGCTCCTGAAGTTGCTAGATCTCGTGCAGGGTTCGATTCTCTTACTCCGTTGTATCCGGATGCAAGACTTAATCTGGAAACAGAAGACTCGGAAATTTCTACACGGATTATCAACCTGTTCAGCCCAATAGGTAAAGGACAACGAAGTCTTATCGTAGCTCCACCAAGAGCAGGTAAGACTATATTAATGCAGAAAATAGCTAATGCAATCACAGAAAATCATCCTGAGGTTTATCTCATGGTGCTCCTCATAGATGAGCGTCCTGAAGAGGTTACCGATATGAGAAGGACGGTAAAGGGTGAAGTCATTGCTTCTACATTTGATGAACAAGCCTCTCGGCATGTTTCTGTTGCTGAAATGGTAATTGAGAAGGCGAAACGATTGGTCGAACATAAGCATGATGTTGTTATTTTGCTCGATAATATTACACGCTTAGCTCGTGCGTATAACCAGACGGTACCGGCTTCTGGTAAAATACTTTCGGGAGGAGTTGATTCTAATGCTCTGCATAAACCAAAACGTTTTCTTGGAGCTGCAAGAAATATAGAGCATGGTGGCAGTCTCACTATTATTGCATCGGCATTAATTGAAACAGGATCGAGAATGGATGAAGTAATCTTTGAGGAGTTCAAGGGTACTGGCAATAACGAGATTGTGCTCGATCGCCGAATGGCTGAACGACGGCTCTATCCTGCAATCAACATTAAAAAATCGGGTACACGGCGAGAGGATCTCTTACTTACATCTGAAGAGGCTGCAAAAATCTGGGCGTTACGTAATGCAATCAACCCAATGGAAGACATAGAGATGACAGAGTTGCTCATTGACAAAATGAAGAAAACAAAGAATAATGAGGCGTTTCTTCGTTCCATGAACACTGGAGTTATGTAACGGGGCATAATAGATGAAATCGTCCCTCTGTCAAGGCACGTGACCGTAGCAGAGGGTAGCAGCATAGACATTGGAGGCATGATTATGAAAGAGGGAATCCATCCCAAGTATGAATTGACAAAGGTTACCTGCGCATGCGGGAATGTGTTCGAGACTAAATCAACCGTCAAGAACCTCGATATTGAAATTTGTGGTGCATGTCACCCATTCTTCACAGGAACACAGAAGTTGGTGGATACCACCGGTCGTGTCGAGCGCTTTAAGAAGAAATACGGACTTTCAGAGAAATAAGTATACTTGGTGTATTCAATCCGCTTCTCATTGGGAAGCGGTTTTTATTTCCCAACGAAGTGAGAGCAGCGGGACCACGAAGTGGTCACTTTGCCGAACAAGTGCCGGAAACGAAAGCTTGCTTGCATACCATTCATTTCTATATGGTAAATCATTAATACATATAAATTTGATTACTCATTTTATCCCAATCCGCCAGATATCATAAAAAAATCAAAAAAATGTTTGACGTCTGGATTATGTTGGTGTAGTATTACTTAAACGTTTTAGTATGGAGAGGGAAGTGAAAGTTACTATTAAGGAAATTGCAGTCAGAGCGGGAGTCTCACCAGCTGCTGTGTCAAAAGCCCTCAATGGAAAATCTGATATAAGTGACAATACTCGTGCAAAGATTATTAGTATTAGCCAAGAGCTCGGGTATACCCCAAATATGATTGCTCGTAATCTTGTGAAGATGAGTAATCATACTATAGGTGTTCTTGTACCAGATATCTCCACTCCAATCTATCCAAGTATCTATAAGGGGATTAACGATACCGCTATTGACTATGGCTACACGCTCCTATTGGGCGATACAAAACGTAGCCTTGAGCATGAGCAAAACTATATAAATACAATGATGGAGAATCGTGTTGCTGGATTACTGATCAGTCCAGTAAGTAATGATATTTCCCAAATAAAAAAAATAGTTCGGAATCAAGTACCAGTCATCTATTTTGGGGGGAAAGTTAACGACACCATGGAGAATTACATTGGAATTGACAACTACCGAGGTGGGCGTCTAGCAGCTTCTCATCTGATTGAGACTGGGCATTCTGAAATTCTCATGATTTGCGATGATTTAAGCACAAAGACCCGAAATGATCGTATGAACGGATATAGAGATGTTATGCTGGAGAGTGGATTTCAACCCGATGTGGTATTCAATACAAGTGGGCTGAAAGGAATTGAGTGTGGTATGGCTACCATGCAAAAAGTACTCGCAGAGAGATCCACTCTTCCGACAGCGATTTTCGCACTTAACGATTTAATGGCGATAGGAGTAATGCAAGCACTTAATGAAGCAAATATCCGAGTTCCTGAGGATGTATGTGTTATCGGATATGATGATATCGCATTTGTTTCTTTGCCAATGATTAATCTTACCACTGTATGGCAGCCAAAATTCGAAACAGGGAAAATTGCTTTTGAGCATCTCCATGAAATGATAAGTGGTAAACCTACAGACGAAGTGAATAAGCGAATTGTGTTACAGCCAGAACTACGGATACGAAGGTCTACGAAACGGGATTGGTAATGTAATTTTTTTTAGATGGTAACTATAACGTTTAAGTTAAAATAAAAAGTCATAGGATGATTTGTCCAGATGATGAGGAGTTTGTGAATGTATAGATATGAAACCCATGCTCATACCGCCGAATCTAGTCTCTGCGGACATGTACCGGCGGGAAGAGGTCTGCAGATGTATCGAGATGCAGGATATCAAGGCATAGTCTTTACGGATCATTTTAACGAAGAAAATTTGAACGCTTATGGAAAAATTTCATGGGAAGAGAAGATAGACCGATATCTTGCTGGCTATAGGAATGCAGTACCTATGGCAAAAACATTGGATATGGATGTATTCTGGGGAATTGAACTTCGATTCACAGAGAATGATAATGACTACCTCGTGTATGGGATTGACGAAGCGTTCCTCAAGGAGCACGAGTCAATTCTTTCATGGTCCATCACCCAATTCATGAATTCAATTCGTAGTCTTGGGAACGTAGTAGTCTATCAGGCACATCCTTACAGAGATGGATGTGCCCCGCTTTTCCCGCTCGTAGTAGATGGCTTTGAAATCTATAATGGAAACCCTCGACACGATTCACGAAATGAAACAGCTGAAGCAATTGCTCATGAACATAATCTGCTAATACTTTCGGGTTCTGATTTTCATAGACCAGGAGATTTAGCGACTGGAGGAGTTGCTTTCCCGAATCGAATATATTCGATTGATGAATTTGTAATGATGGTTAAAGCACTTGATACGACATCTTTGGTTAAGAAGGGGATTTTATGAAAATTGACACAGTTTTATTTGACATGGGGGGGACGCTTGAGGAAATCTGGTATGTACCCGAAATTGCCTCTATACTCCCTAAACGGTTGGAACAGATACTTCAGATTCCATATGGTGATATTACCAATGAAGATGGTGCAACCTGTTACAGTCGAATGCAAAAGAATTATGCGATGTACCGAAAGTTTAGAGAGAAATCTTGTGTAGAGGGACATCCTGCAATGGTATGGAGAGATTGGGTTCTCAAAGATTATGCTGTCGAAGATCAGATTATTTTCAATCATCATGAGGAACTTGCCTATTTCTGGGAAACAGAAGTAATAACTCGAAAATGTCGAGAAGGCCTCCATGAGATGCTGCAAGGTCTTAAGGATCGTGGCATCAGGATGGGAGTAATCAGCAACACAGGGAGTTTCACGCAGGTACGTGAATCTCTTAAAAACTATAGGATACAGTCATTCTTTGAGGTAATAGTTCTTTCGGTTGATTACGGTATTCGCAAACCACATCCATTTTTGTTCCATGATGCCCTCAAAAGGATGCATAGCAAATCTTCTCAAGCTATGTACGTTGGCGATACCTTGTCGAGAGATGTTGCAGGAGCTATAAGTGCAGGTCTATCTAAAACTATACAGATTAAGTCGGAATTTACGAAATTGAGCGATGTCGAAGTCAATAATGAGTTAGTCCCCGATTTTATTATTAATTCTCTTATGGAGATTCCACCTATCATTGATGAGATTAACAAAGTTTGATTGGACTAGTCTAGAAAGAAGGAGGGTCATAATGGTAAGCACAAGCGAGTCTAGTATCAACGAAAGACATATAAGTAAATTTCATCTCTATATGAATCGGCTAAAAAACTATATGCAGAACCCACAGAATTTCATTAGTGTCGTTGCAATTGTAGTGTTGCTCTTTCTTATAGCACTTCCTTTGTGGGAGATTTTTACAAAATCATTTCAACTGCAGTACCGTGACGCAATGCGAATTGGAGCTGAGGAGGGAACCGGCACTATACAATACTGGAAAACTGCGTTTGCGAGCAACATAAGTAATGCTATGTTCTATACCCCCTTGATTAATTCATTGTTAACTTCTCTCAGTGTTTCTTTCCTTGGAATCCTGATAGGAGGCGTATTGGCGTGGTTGGTTACGCGAACAGATCTTCCGATGAAGAAATTTTTCTCATTCATTTTGGTTGTAGCTTATATGGTGCCTTCATGGTGTAAGGCTCTGGCATGGCAGATTCTTTTCAAGAATGAGAGAATCGGAGGCTACCCAGGAATGTTCCAAGCAGTATTTAATGTAGCTCCTCCAGATTGGATTTCATATGGGTTTTTTCCTATTGTACTGTCTTTATCGCTACACTATTTTGTTTTTTCCTTTCTTCTTATATCTGCTGCACTCACCTCTATCGGTGGAGATTTAGAAGAAATGGCCGAGATAACTGGGGCAAAAAGGGGCACAATACTAATGAAGATCACCTTCCCATTAGTGATGCCGGCGATTCTTTCTTCATTTATTCTCACATTCTCTAAAGCGATTGGATCATTTGGTGTTCCAGCCTTTCTTGGCATGAAAGTTAACTACTACACACTATCTACGATGATTTATACCAACATTCGAAACCGGATGACCACACAAGCATATGTATTGAGTATTGTGCTCATTTTAGTTGCTAGTTTCACGGTATATCTAAATCAAAAGGCTATTGGAAAACGAAAAAGTTTTACCACTATTGGAGGGAAGAGTACACGTACCAATCTCATCAAATTAAAAAGACTGAGGCCGGTAATTACTGGACTTGTATTACTGTTTGTTTTCCTCTGTGTCATTCTCCCCCTTTTTGTTCTAGTCTGGCAAAGTGTTATGCTTAAACCTGGAGTGTATAGTCTAGATAATCTCACACTCCACTTCTGGATTGGTGAATCAAATCAGGCTATCGCTGATGGAGAAGCAGGAATTTTTCATAACCCAAGAATCTGGACCTCGTTGATAAATACCTTGAAGCTAGTCTCCATAGTATCGCTCATAGCAACAGTTGTTGGATTGCTACTTGGATATCTTATCTCTCGCGGTAGAAAAAAGCTTAGCGGAAGGTTCATTGAACAAATTTCATTTACGCCGATGCTTATCCCCTCTATCGCATTGAGTACAATCTACCTTTCCATGTTTTCTCGTTCTCATTTGTTTATCCCTGTACTGTATGGAACCTTTAGTCTGCTCGTTCTGATTAGCATTGTTAAGTATTTGCCATTTGCTGTCAGGTCAGGGACAAGCAGTATGCTGCAAATTCACAGTGAACTTGAGGAAGCAGCAAAAATTGAAGGTGCTCCCTGGGTGAAAATTTTTTCTAAACTCATTTTGCCGCTTGCTAAAGGGGGAGTATTTAGTGCTTTCTTGTTAATTTTTATAAGCGGTATGAAAGAGCTTGCATTGATTATGCTGCTGGTTACACCAGAAACATCCACACTAACTAGTCTGACCTACTCATACACCGAGTCTGGATACGCACAGTTCTCCAATGCAATAACCACCTTAATCATTTTTATCATCATGGTGGTGAATTTTATAGCAAGAAAGGTCAGCAAAGCAGATATTTCAAAAGGAATCGGAGGTTGATATGAGCAGAATTGAACTAAAAAAAGTAAATAAGTTTTACGATAAAGTACATATCCTAAAAGATGTGGATTTAGTGATAGAACAGGGTGATTTTATGACACTACTTGGGCCATCTGGTTGTGGGAAGACTACAACACTCAGAGTAATCTCTGGATTGGAAAACCCACAGAGTGGTGAGGTAATTATTGATGGCGAGCGTGTTGCTGACCCTCACACCGGCAAATTCGCTCCGCCCTCAAAAAGAAATCTTAATTTAGTATTTCAAAGCTATGCTCTTTGGCCGCATATGACAGTATTTCAGAACGTTGCTTTTGGTTTAACCATACAAAAATTACCCAAACATGAAATTTCTGAGAAAGTCATGTCAGCTCTTGATCGGATGCAGATTAGGGAATATGCACAGAGGTATCCATCTGAACTCTCTGGAGGCCAGCAACAAAGAGTTGCGATTGCCCGAGCGATTGTCTCTCAGCCAAAGATTTTACTCCTCGATGAGCCACTGTCAAATCTTGATGCAAAGTTACGAGTAGATATGAGGGCTGAGCTAAAACGTCTTCACAAGGAACTAAAGACAACAATCATTTATGTAACACATGATCAGGTGGAAGCACTTACACTTTCTTCAAAAATCGCAGTCTATTTTGATGGTATTCTAACACAATGCAATACTCCTTATGAGATTTACAATAACCCTTCAACATTAAAAGTTGCCGAATTCATAGGAAACCCAAAAATCAACTTTCTTCCAGGTAGCGTAAAAGCATTGACTGACTCCTCAATGATTATTGAATCAGAGTTCGGTGTTCTAGAATTTGACAAGTTGGGAGAGAGAAGTAATGGCATGCTCAAGAGAATTTCACAAGCGGCGGATTGCTGTAATGTAACAATGGCAATCCGTCCAGAAGATATCATTGTTAGTAGAGAAGAGCGTACAGGGTATTTCGCCTGCCGTATTTCTTCAATCTTGCCGGCGGGTTCAGAGACTCTTATGGAATTGGAGCTTGGGAGCCATTTACTTATGGCAAAAGAGATAGGTTTACAGCAATACGAAGTGGATGACCATGTGTGGATATTTCTGAAACAGAATCGCATGAATGTATACGAAGACAATGATGCAACACTGATAGTGCGTGCAATGTAAAATCAACGGATTGATCCACGATACGGGTTAATCCTGAAGAGAAATCACAATAAAGGAGAACGTATGAAAAAGGGAAGAGTTTGGACAATGCTTTCGATAGCTCTCGTCTTGGTTGTAGTAATGACTGCTTGCTCAAAAACTACATCGAACGAAGTCGCATCTTCAGCAAAAGCAGAAGACTGGGTCACACGTGTTAATTTTTACGAGGATTTATCAGTAGAGGAATTGTATGAAAAGGCAAAAGCAGAAGGCTCAGTAACGGTCTATTCTATGTCGAGCCGGATAAATTCAGTAAAAGAAACGTTTGAAGCCCAATATCCCGGGATTGAGGTTGTTGTCTATGACATGCGGCAATCAGAACTGCTGGAGAAGTATCAACATGAATATGTGGCTAACATAAATAATGCTGACATTATCTTCGTAAAAGACACTGATGGGTCTGTATATAACGAGTTCGTTAAACGAGGACAACTGAGAGAGTATAATCCCTCTGATTTAACACAAACAGCTCCAGAAATGTTTAAAAGCGGCGGATTTGCTCCTTACTTTGAGATGAAACAAATCTTCTACAACTCTGAGGTATATGATGAGAGCCCAATCGATTCTTGGTGGGATTTAACACGGCCTGAGTATCGGGGAAAGATTATCCTGAGAAATCCGATTGAAAACTCCGAAACCATGGGACTGTTTCTTTCGATTGTGAGTCACCCAGAGGAGATGGCTGCAGCCTATCGTGAAGAGTTTGGCGAAGATGTGGTTCTTGATGGAACAAGTAATGCCGGATATGAGTTTCTCAAGCGACTCGCAAAAAATGATTTGATTGTAATGACCTCGGACACGGATATAGTTCAAGCCGTAGGAGCTCCTGGACAAGCAAATCCTCCCTTTGGTATTGCTACATCCAGCAAGATGCGTGATGCTGGTCCTAAGAAGAATCTGTTTATGGATGTTGCTTGGGATGTAAGTCCTCGACTTGGTGTCTCCGACCCTGCGTACTTGTATATTGCTGATCGTTCAGAGAGTGTAAACGCTGCAAAACTACTCATCCGTTGGATGGGAGGAGAAGTGGAAGGTACAGGTTCTGGATTCCAGCCTTTCTACGTGCGAGGTTCCTGGCCAACACGTGGGGACGTGGAACCAATAGATACACCTGCTTTGGATACTTTGAATCTCTGGCCGCTTGATCTGAATTATAATTATCAGCACCAGGATGAACTGAGGAACTTCTGGCTCACCGTACAATAACAACAATATCTACGGCAAAGAAATGTTCTTTGCCGTAGGTTTCCTTAGGAGATTTATACTATGGCGTACGATATTACTATGATTGGGCACATATGCAAGGACACCCTCTATGATATGGGTGATGTTTCTGAAGCCCTTGGTGGAGCGGTTTACTATTCTTCAATCGCTGCGGCACGATCGGGAAAACAAGTTCATGTTATAACGATGGCTACCTCAGAAGACGATTCACTTTTAGATGTAATTCGTCTTGAAGGTGTTACAGTTACAAGAATTCCCTCTCCACGAACTACCCAAATCACGCTACGGTATGAATCACCGGATAGAGAACGGAGAGAGGTCATTCTTGATGCTCAAGCGGACCCTTTCCAAATTGAAAATTTTCATACTCCTGAAAGTAGGGTATTTCACTTGGCGGGGCTATTTAAAGGAGAGATTCCTGATAATTTTATCTCTTTCCTAGCTGAAAAAGGGGAAGTTGCACTCGATGTACAGGGAGTACTTCGTTGCAGTGAGAACGGAACCTTGATTTTTAAAGAATGGGAGCGAGCCGCTGAATTACTGCCATTCATAAAGTATCTGAAAACCGATGCAGCAGAAGCATACATTTTAACAGGATTGCATGATCGAAAAGAAGCTGCCCGGACACTCGCTGGAATGGGAGCTCAAGAGGTAATGATTACTCACAACGAGGAAGTTCTTGTTTGTGCAGAAGGAAATCTGTATACAGCTCCGTTCAATCCAGACAATCTTTCAGGGCGAACGGGTCGTGGAGATACTACCTTTGCTGCATATCTGGCGAAACGATTAGATGCTGATCCAGAAGAGGCACTATACCATGCAGCAGCACTCTGTTCGATTAAGATGGAGACACCTGGGCCGTTCAAAGGTAACCTGAGTGATGTGCTCACTAGGATGGGACAACTTGGGTATCAAGCGAAAACTAATCATTGACTTATTGCAATCGGAACCTTTTTATTGCATTCTTTGGACTCTTAGCCTAAGATTGATGCATAAAGGACCATATGAAACAGATTGCGGAACTCCATGAGCTTGAACATGATGATACACCTAGCGTAGTTGTAACTGTCCCTGGGATTGTGACGTTCTTAGGTGAATTCGCTGACTATTGTAAGGGTTATTCATTATGTGGAGCAGCGATAAGTTCACTCGAAGTGGCACTTTCGGTTCGATCCGATCAAAGTGTCCGGTTGTTTATGGCTCCCATGAAAGATCGTAAACGATTTAATCTTCAAAATGTGAAATATCGCAGGGAAGATCGATGGGCAAATATCATCAAAGGTGTTATTTCTGTTCTCAATAGCCGAGGATTTCCTACTTCAGGGTGTAATATAACCTTCTCGGGTGATTTATTAGATCGAGAAGGATCCATGGTAAACTCTGCGATTGCTCTCGGTACTGCCATCGCACTAAAATCAGTTTTTCACGAAGATTTAAATCTGGAGGATTGTCCAGCAATTGGATACTCGGCACTTTCTTCATTCGTAGGAGAGGATTGTAGACTGGTAACATTTCTTGCCATGCTGCAAGTGAGAAAGGATTTTCTACTTCTGTATGATGTGCATCATCTAACCTATGAGAGGATACCCCAGATAGTTGAAGATGGTTCTGTAATCCCCATAATTGTCGAGAGTAAAATTTCTCCCCATGCATTACGCGAGGAACTTTCCATACGGAGAGTTGAAAGTAAAAAAGCTTTTGAACGATTCCGTCTGGTATTCCCACATGGTCTCATGCGTGATGTCTCTGAACAAGAGGTGAAAGAATCGATAGGATTGCTCACTGAAGAAGATAAAAGGATATGTCTTTATGTTCTCGCGGAAAGCCGTTTGGCCAAAGAGGCAGCCCGTCTGCTTGCACAAAATGATGTGGTACTGTATGGTAAGGTACTCAGTAAGGTGCAGGCGGGGTTGCGAGACGTCTTCGAAGTAACGTGTCCAGAAATTGACTGGCTCACCAAACGAGCTACTGAAATGAGTGGATGTCTTGGTGCCACCATGATTACCACCGGTTCCAGCGGTACCATCCTGGTGTTGCTCTCTCCAGATTCGCTTGACCAGTACACCACGAGAATGGAGGAATATGAGCATATCTTTGGGTTTAAGCCTACATGGAAGCCGTATCGGCCTGTAGGAGGGCTCAAGATAGACTCTTACTAACTATGATCATATTGTTGACCAATGACGATGGATACCAATCCGAGGGTATTACGGTACTTGAAGCTGTGCTCGCTGAGGCGGGTCATGAGGTGTGGGTATGTGCTCCATCAGATCAACGAAGTGCTCAGTCGCATGCCATGACACTTAAAGGTAAAATTAAATTTATTCGTTATGATGCTCGACATTATCACTGTAGTGGAACTCCAGCTGATTGTATATTATATGGCCTCAATGGGGATGCTATCCCTATCACTCCAGATGTAATCATTTCGGGTATAAATCATGGATATAATGCAAGTACCGATATCCTTTACTCGGGAACCGTTGGGGCAGCAAGCGAAGCTGCTCTTCGCGGTATTCCTGCGATTGCCATTTCGGCTCGAGCAGAAAAGTATACTGAGCAATATCCGTTTGTAGAGGCTGCGGCATTTCTTGCCGAACACCTTGAAGAATTTCTTCCATTTTGTACTCGAGAAGTATTATTAAATATTAATGTGCCCCCCGTCCCTAATGGGTCATGGCGTGTGGGAATGATTGGTCAATTGCAGTATTTTGATGTAGTTGAAAAAAGTTCAAGTGCACGTTCAACGAGTTACGATGCCTCATCCACTAAGCTTGGTCTAGCATACAGCGATGAAGATGTTGATGCAAACGGAGTAGGTATTGGTGAAGAAATGACTCTTCTTTTAAAGTCGGACACTCCTCCTGAGTTGGTTCATGCAGAACTCGAAACAGATTATCAGCTACTTGGTGAACACTTCATTTCTGTCACTCCTATCCTGGTACACCCTGTGGTAGATATCACCTCAGCAAAGAAACTTGAACAATTGCACCAGGGGAGTCATACCTCATGAAGCAATCATCTCCTGCTTGGGAAGGGACATGTAATAAATGTGGCCTTTGCTGCCATGAGAAAGTTATCATGGGTCGTACAGTTGTGTATGACCTTGATTCCTATTGTGAATACTATGATCCTAAAACACGACAGTGTCTCATCTATTTTAAAAGATTGGAGGCTCAGGCTCGTTGTAGAAGGGTAACCCGGTTTACGGCAATGTTTGCCTCCTACCTACCCGATACGTGTGCCTATGTGCAATGGGCTCGTTCACATCACATCCGTTTTGCTCCAAGACGTTATATCCGCTATGTACATGGCGACCGAGGAAATTCTTCTGACGACGAAGACAGTGCACTCTCTCTCAATTCGGTAAAGTGACTTGACCCCAAGGGATTAGATTCCCTATTTTGAAAAGAGAGAAGGTACATGAAATTAGTATATTTAGATAACAATGCAACAACGCAAATGGCTCCTGAAGTCATTGATGCGATTACAGACAGTTACCGATTATTTGGGAATGCCTCGAGCATGCATAATTTCGGTCGAGAAGCATCTCTTCAAGTTGAGGATGCTCGTCGTTCAGTAGCTCATATGATAGGAGCTGATCCTAGTGAGGTGATTTTTACCAGTGGAGGATCTGAATCAGATAACGCTGTATTTACTCAAGCTCGGGAAATGATTGACGATGGATCTGACCGAAAACGAATTATCACTTCAACAATTGAGCATCCTGCAATTATAGAAACTTGTAGGTACCTCGTGAAACGAGGCTATAAAGTAGACTATGCACCGGTAGATAAAACAGGAAAAATAGACCTTGCCGCTTATGAGAAGCTACTTGGTTCAGACGTACTTCTTGTTTCCATTATGTCGGGGAACAACGAGACGGGAACAATCCAGGAGATTGAAAAAATCACAGAAATGGCTCACCGGCATGGTTGCCTCGTGCATACAGATGCAGTGCAGTCGATTGGGAAAATGGATGTAGACGTACACCGGTGGAAAGTAGATTATTTGAGTCTTTCTGGGCACAAATTCTATGGACCAAAAGGAGTCGGGGCTCTGTACGTGCGTGATGGAGCACCTTTCGATGCCTTTATTAAAGGAGGGCATCAGGAAGATGGAAAACGGGCAGGTACCTATAACAATGCCGCAATTATCGGTATGGGAAGGGCAGCACAACTGGTCACTGAAACAGCTGCAGAAGAGCAGAAAAAACTCTGGACACTTCGAGAAAAACTTCGCAAAGGGCTAGTAAACACGATTCCTCAAGTTGTAGTGAATGGGCATCCCACCGACTGCCTTCCCGGCACATTGAACGTATCGTTTGCAGGTGCCGAAGGTGAATCGATTCTGCTCATGCTTGACTTCGAGGGTATTGCTGTATCGACAGGTTCAGCATGTGCGACCGGTTCGCTCGAACCATCATATGTGCTCTTGGCAAGTGGCCTAAATGTCGAGCTTGCCCATGGATCAATTAGGTTCAGCCTCGGAAGGTTTAATACTGAAGAAGACATCGACTACGTATTAGAGAAAATGCCGTCAATTATTAAGCGGTTAAGGGAGATTTCAACACGATGAGCAATAACGCATCAGTTTGGGTATATACAGATACGGTGAAAGAGCATTTCATGAATCCAAAGAATGTCTGGGAAGACGATAACTATTCACCGGATGGTGAAGGCTTAGTCGGATCCATGGCATGTGGTGATCAGATGAAGGTGGGTATTTCTGTAAAGGATGATATCATCACAGATCTCAAGTGGCAAACCTACGGGTGTGCAAGTGCAATTGCAAGTACTTCAATGATGTCCGAAATTGCCATAGGGATGACTCTTGAAGAAGCCTATGAACTTACTCCTGCAATGATTACCGATAGACTTGGTGGATTACCACAACATAAATTCCACTGTTCAGTCCTTGGTGATAAAGCTTTACGGGCAGCTATTGATGACTATCTTGATCGGAATGGCAGAGAGAATCCGTTTAAAAAACGAGTAGCTAAAGTAATCTGTGAATGCAAGAACGTTACAGACCAAAGAATTGAGGAGCTTGTAAAAAGCAAAGAGGCTACCACACTTGATGAATTGAGGGAAATCACCGGCTATGGGACAATCTGTGGGAAGTGTCAGTTTAAAGTACAGCAGCTATTTGATGAGTTCAAACATATCTATAATGTCTAAGTAATTTGTAGCTGTTGGATTTAGTGACACTCATTATGAAACTCGCTGCCCCCAATAAACTCACGTAACAGGGAATCGCTTGGCACAAGGTCTGCTGGGATTGGATATACATTTTCCAAAATTCCCAGCAGTCTTCTAGCTGTCGGGTATGCCTCATATGCCTCCGGTTTTACAGTCTTTAGAAGTGGTTCGGCATATGGTTTTAACACAGGAAGTTCATATTCAAGTGCAGAGTTTATCATGATATCGGCTTGGTTTTGATAGGGGAATATGTGTTGTGTTTCTCCCCGTTCAACTGATGGCCACATCTCCAAGGTCATCTGGGCACTCGTACTCCTTGTTCTGTTATCCCTCACAATTCTTCGGAGAATTCGGTTATCTGTTGTAGAGATTCTGTTATGGTCATCAAGATTGAGTTGTGTAAGTGCAGAAATATATATCTTAAAAGTTGTATTACGATCAATGCCCGGAATCAGTCTTGGATTCAGCCCATGGATTCCTTCAATAACCAGAATAGTGTTATCCTTCAGACTTATCGGTTTCCCCTCATAGAAGCGTCTTCCGTTATCTTTGAATTCAAATTTTGGGAGATCCACATACTTTCCAGCATAAAGTGCTTCTAAATTATCTCTGAATAATTCAAGATCGAGAGCCTCCAGAACCTCCAAATCAGGTTTGCCTTCTGCATCTAATGGAGCTTGATCCTTTGGACGATAATAATTATCAAGCGAAATCTGTACAGGGTTGAATCCGAGCAATCTGAGTTGGATAGACAGTCTCATCGCAAAAGTAGTCTTTCCAGAAGATGATGGTCCAGCAATAAAGACCACTTTAACGGAATCTCTGTCTCGAATCATATCGGCAATCTGAGAAATTCTCCTATGTTGTAGATCTTCGTTCATTCGAATAAAAGTGAATATTTCTCGAGAGCCACAGATGGTATTCATCTCGCCTAGACAATTAACCTTTAGAATGGTACCCCAGATTTTATTCTCACGGAACACAGAGAAGAGCAGTGGGTTATCTCTGAATTTTGCAATCGAAAGAAAACTGCTTGAAAGTGGGTAGCGTAAAAGCATTCCTCGATCTCCATAGAGACGAAGTTCCCAAATACTGAGTAATCCTGTTGATGGCAATAAGGGCTCATACGCAATATCCATGAATGCTCCACATCGATACAACTCCAGCGTGGGGTCGTTTCGGTATGATAGAAGCAGCTCAGTTGCTACATAACCCTTCTCTTTGAAATGTGATACGGCATCAACATAACTCACTGTCCCCTGGTGTACAGGCAAATTCGCATCAACCAGTTTCCGCAGCTCATCTGCAATACGAGATACATCCTGTTCGCTTACCGAAGAGATTCCATCGAAAGTGTAATAAAAGCCATCTCCCAAAGCATGGCCAATAATGAGGCGTCGTTCGGGAAACACTCGTTCGCTTGCATAAGCCAAGAGATAACTCAGCGTATGCCGGTACATACGTTTACCAATGTTACTGAACATGTATATCGGTTCTATGACTGCATCAACCATGAGTTTTGCACCAAAAGATAATGGTTCATTATTCATGCGAATCCCAATTACTGGATTTTCGGCATATGTTGGATTGCTCGAATTCAATGTAAGTCTATTCATTACGACATCTTCAACGCGCGTACCAATTGGAACCGTAATTTTCTGTTTTTCGTATGTTAGAGTTACTCTCTGTTCCATGTATCACCTCATCTATATAGTATACTCTCGAGACGTATCCTGATTCAGTGGATATCCCCAATACGCAGCTTCAAGGATGCTCACTATCTCAGACAGCGTAGGTAGGCGTTTATTCGAAAGAAGATCGGTATTGTCTAGAATCTTAGAGGCAAAATCCTCTAATTGTTCAGGACGTAATAACCGCTGTTTCTTTTCATTATCCAGGATGTCATAGAACTTTCGAGGTAGAGCTGGACTCATAGAGGCTGTAATGTTTGTGAGGAAATTATTTACCCAGGTAATCCCCTCTAATGCATCCGCAACTAGCTGCTGAGAATTCTTGTCTGGTTTCTTCTCACATATTCCCACCGTTATAGCCATTCGCTCAAGGGCTTCAGTACTACTGTCAGAAATATATCTGAGCGTGTGGGGTAGCATGATGAGCATGCTTTGACCATATGGAATATGCACAATCTTTTCCAAGGTCAGTGCAGTTACATGTGCTAACCCTCCTCGTGTCATTGAAGTGGCAATACCAACAAGGTGAGAAGCAATAGCAATGCCGAGGCGTGCTTCAAGATCGTGTGGAGTATGTATTACACGGAATGAATGTTCATGTAATAGTCGTAAAGCATGACATGCGTAGGATTCACTTACAGGGCCAGATAATGCACTGGTTATGGACTCCATGGCACGTCCTAAAATAGCTGCAACGCTCATTGCAGTTTGTATGGATGGGACAGTCTTGGAAAGTTTTGGATCTAGTATGACGCTGTGAGGAAGTAGTGCATGATGATCAAACCGTAGCGGACGATTCACCTCTGGAGAGTACACATAGGCGACTTGAGAAGCTCCACTACCAGAACCTATTGTTGTTGGAATTGCAATAAGTGGTAAATTTGGAAGAGCCCTTTCTTCCTCTTCTAAAATGCACGTTCCCTCATAGTGAACTTGAGCTGTTGGTATACCAAGCAGAGAAAGTTTTACCAATTTAACTAAATCGATGATGGTTCCACCACCCAAAGCAATTAAACTGTCACATCTACCCACCTTGTATTGCTCAACAAGAGAATTAACAGATGTTGTCGAGATTTCTGTTGTTGATACGATGACTGTTGTGTACTGTACGGAAAGGACCTCGGCACGATTGTCCTTTATAAACATATCACCAACACCAGATGTCGAGGCTCCTTTGCTCATAATGACAAAAGGATTTTTACAGTCCATGTTCAACAATAAGGGTTCGAGTTCTTGTAGTGAATCGATTCCAGCAATAATATTTACAGTATTAGATAGCATCAAGGGATGAAAGATTCTCATTTCCTCCCTCCTCGATTCGGGAATAACGACAAGATAGGCTGGAGATCTCTCACGTTTCGTGGATGTGTGAGAAGGTCATGCATATCTCCACAGAGATGTTGTATCACCTTGTCTGTACCACGAGAATCAGCTAGGGCAATCCACGTATGAGTAAACTCAATTGGATCCATACCGTGAAATAGTTCTTTTATATAATGGTAGATATCTGGATAGTTTCGTTGAATCCGCATGCACACATACGGCAATAATGCGGCTGCACTCTGATATCGATCCGCAATCCCCGGGATTGCAAGTCGCTCTGAGAATGTAATGATTGCATTATTTTTCTGATTCTGTGCACATGTTCCTCCTGCGTGTATGACTACTGCAGCAGCAAGAGTACCATCAATCCATGCTTCAGTATGTCTGCCAGAATCGACAATTAGCTCCAACGCGAGGTGGGCATGTGTAGATGCTGCTTCAACAAAATTCATGATGAAGGGGTGAGATTCTTCCAATAAAGCGGTGTACACGCGCAATAACGCATAACACACACTTCGGGCAATACTCTTTAGCGTAGTAAGACGGCTGAGTCTTCCATCGACAATCGAATGGATTGGAATAAGAGAAGGATTTTCAAATACGTGTGATTCAGAAGATATACTTCCTACATACTCAGATCCATCAAGCTCTCCGAATGGGACAAGCACCATAGGACACCCTTTAGTGAGTTTATCCTGAGAAAGTTCCGAAAACTGGAACGAAATAAGCTTCCCAAAACGTATGGTAGATTCGTCTCCGCACAGAATCATTCCATCAAACATCTGCTCCTTGCAAATATGTGCATAGTGATTAACAGAGTCTTCTGATAGTTCCTGGTTTGCAATAATCAATGATTCGTTACCAGATATGCAGCTTTGCCCACATACGCTTGTGATGATTCGTTTCAGTAATCGTCGTTGAACGGGTTCTTCAGGCAGCACCCAGCAAGGGTTATAAATTCCTGCATCCTTGAGCACTGAAAGTAATGTATAAAAAGCATCATGAGCAATAGTAATGGGAGTTTGCATGTGAAAAGTGAACCTAGATTTAGAAGCTTTATCTACCATCATCATGACGCTCCTTTTGCAGTGAGGAAGCGAACTAAATAAATAAAGCGACGTTTGGGGTAATTTAAGGGCTGAAGAATATGTGGGAATACAATCCGGGCCCTTCTCATCCCATACATATAGGGACTACTTAATCTATTCACCTGAACTAATGCCATAATAATAGATGAAGAACCGCAAGCTTTTACCACTTTACTAGCAAGAACATTTGCAAGTGGCAATCGAGCGGTAAGAACCTGATGCAGAGCATGCGGAGAATCGGTATGAAAGGTAATGTGGTTTACATCGTTCAATAATTCAATCTCTTGTGTGAACTGCAGCCCCTTTTTCCGAACTGAATAACTATAGGTAATTCCTTTTTTCTGTATTCTCCACGTGATTATCGTATCGTTGGGAATGAGCTGCAATACCTCTTCAACAAAAGGGTCAATCCTTGCTGCAATGGTAATTCCCTTCCACATGAGTTCAAGTCTACGGATAACATGATGCCTAGACACGATTCATTCCCTCTCTCGGCTCATTCTACTGGGAGTAAGAGCATTCTGCAAGGCTGCGCATTGCCTCATAATTAATCTAGCCGAAAAACATCTATGCCTCATAACTAAAAATCTAGCCCAAATTGATCTACTCTCCAAGAGGAAATGGAGGGAAGTATGGAGCTGGATATGCATACA
>Ga0334901_1001489_pt1 | contig 24342 bp, 25 predicted proteins | sample GraSluR3_MG_3_FD_207216 | JGI IMG/M metagenome (GOLD analysis project Ga0334901, IMG submission 207216) | Sludge microbial communities from methane-producing bioreactor in Wageningen University, Netherlands - Granular Sludge_15_08-R3 | ecosystem: Engineered > Bioreactor > Anaerobic >... | reverse complement strand
AGTTGAAACATCAGCTGTTGTTACCCACTCAACTGTTGTTAAAACATCACTTCCATCTGCACTTACTATAACGGAATCTCTATTTGATTCAGCACTTGTAATGTCTGATGACAAGATTGATTTGTCAACAATAGCAACCACCTCTATACTTCCAACAGCTGTAGTATAATCAGTTGTATTAGTTGGAGTAAATGTCCAAGCATAAGTAGCTGTTTCATTTACAACTGTTGCATTACCATCATCCCAGGTAAATGTTCCAGAAACAGCGGCATTAGTATTTGGATCTTTAAAAGTTCCAGATAAAGTAGAGTCACCTAAAGTTTCATAAGCATTAATTGCTGTAGCTGAAACGGCAGTGTCTACAACTGGAGTAACCTTTAATGTTCCATAATCTTTAGCAGTATTAAAATTTGTTGTAGCTGTGCCTAAGTCTGTTACAGCTGTATCAACCGTAGCTTGATTTGCTGTTACATCATCTAAAACAGCTTGAGCTATGTTAATGGCAGTTTGATAAGTTGAAACATCAGCTGTTGTTACCCACTCAACTGTTGTTAAAACATCACTTCCATCTGCACTTACTATAACGGAATCTCTATTTGATTCAGCACTTGTAATGTCTGATGACAAGATTGATTTGTCAGCCGTAACAGTTACTTCTGTTATGGCCGTCTTACTTACATCAGCTGAGGAAATAGCAGTTATAGTGGTCGTACCAATAGAAACTGCAGTCACCACTCCTCCAGAAACAGTAGCCACACTGCTATTGCTTGAAGTCCAGTTAACATTTTTGTTAGTAGCATTGCTTGGACTAATAGTCGCTACTATAGTTTCAGTATTGCTCCCTAAAACAACAACAGCGCTTGCTTTATTAACACTAATGCCCGTTACATCTATAGTATTACTTCCTCCTCCTCCACCACCAGCAAAAAAAGGTATAAAAATAGGAGTAATTGTTGTTTGTGCTCCTGTAGAATCACTAACATCGTTTGAGCTTGTTTCTTGTTGCGGAGCGGTCTCAAAACTAACATCATCAGAATTAATCTCAGCTATTTGAATTGTTCCTTCACCACTTACATCAGCTTGCGCATCAAAGACCATATTGGCTACTGTAGTTTCGGCGCTTAAAGAAATTTGAGCTCCCTGGGCTAACTCTGAAATGCTAATACTGGAAATATTTGATTCTCCAGATGTTTCAATAAAAATATTAGGAGCATTTACTTGGACACTGTCAAAATTACCACTCAAAATAACTCCTTGTCCACTAGCACTTTCTGAAATAACCACCTCCAGACCATTAACACCAATTGCGACTACACGAACAGCGCCACTTGATGTTTGTTCAACTATAATTTGATTAAAATTTCCTCCATTAATATGAATACTGTTTTCTCCACCACCCCTAATATAAGTTTTTCCATCTACTGTAACATTATTTAAGGTAGCATCACCCTCTCCAAGCTCTTCGGCAATAATTAAATCACCCTTAATATGCAAGTTCTGTAAGATAACCCCATCTACCTTAATAGAAACATCTCCTTCTACTACTTCCAGACCTGTATCTGGACCATAGGTTCCAGCTGTTTTATATTCTGTATATTTTTTACCAAAATTTAAATCTTCTGATATCTTATCTAAATTAGTATTAGTAATACCTAAGCTCAAATTTCTCATAATTGCAAAAGCATCGTGAGGTCTTCCTAAAAAATATCTTTTATTATCCCCTGGATAAATATACCAAGCTTCACCGTTTTCTTCTACTTGAAGAAAATTTTACCAGCATGTTTTTTGGCAAAATTATAATCTAACCTATTATTTTGATCATTTAAATCATAAGCAGACCCAGACACATAATCTAGATTAACTGGAATTTTACCTAAATCAATGTTGGTTATGCCAATGCCTTGATTTCTCATAATAGAAAAGGCATCATGAGGTCTTCCTAAAAACGATCTCTTCTCGGTTGTTGGATTTAAATACCAAGCCTCACCATTTGCCTCTACCTGAAGCAATATTCTTCCTTTTAGTCTACTAGTTAAATCACTAGCATTGGTTGCCAATGGTAATAAAAATAAAAACAACAAACAAAAAGAAATAAATTTAAATTTCTTTAAAAAAATTCCCATAATTTTAAAGCCAAGTTTATAAATAAAGTGTTTACAAACTTTTATTACTTTTAAAAAATTAATATAATTAAATCATATTATTTATCTTGTTAACCAAAATAAAAAATATTCATATTTGTTATATAACATTATACAAAAAATTTTAAATAAAAACAAAAAAATAAAAGAGAAAAGAGATAAAAACCAACATTTATACTATAAATATTTAAATAAATAAAAAAACACCCCTAATGGGGTGTTCTTGAGCCGCCTGTCGGGTTCGAACCGACGACCTACTGTTTACAAGACAGTCGCTCTGGCCAACTGAGCTAAGGCGGCTGATTTGTGCGCCCAGCAGGATTCGAACCTGCGACCTTCTGCTTAAAAGGCAGCTGCTCTACCAACTGAGCTATGAGCGCAACAAAAAAATCAAAAAACAATCATAAATTAATAAATTTATGACTATTTTGATTATAAAGTAAAAAATAATTTTTGGCAAGAGCTAGAACTAAAAATTTAAAAAATAAAAAATAGTGGAAAATTAGTTGAAAAAAACTGAACATTTAAACAAAAATCAATCTTGATAAAATACTATATTCTGTTATTATATAAATATTCTAAAAATAAAATAAAAAAATGCCTGAAAACAAGCAAAGTTCATCACTAGAAAAGGTTCCACCACAAAATATTGAAGCTGAGCAATCTCTTTTAGGATGTTTACTTTTAGACAAAGATGCAATTTTTAAAACTGTCGACATTCTCCATGCCGATGATTTTTATTACAATAATCATAAGCATATTTTCGAAGCAATGGTTGAACTTTTTAATAATCAAGAACCAATTGATATCATAACCTTATCCAACAAATTAGAAGAGAGAAAATTAATAAATGAAGTTGGTGGAAGAACTTATTTAGCTCAGTTGTCTAATACCGTAGCAACTGCTGCCAACGTTTCTTATTATGCTAACTTAATTCAAAAAAAAGCAACCCTAAGAAGATTGCAAATTTCAGCCAGTGAAATAATGGACTTAAGCTTTGAGGAAGAAAGAGATATCGATGACGTTTTAGATCAAGCTGAAAAAAAAATATTTGGTGTATCAAGAAAATTTCTCAAAAATTCTTTTTTGGGTATTGATAATTTATTAACTGAAGCTTTTGAAAGAATAGACGAATTACATAAAAGAAGCGGAAACTTAAGAGGATTATCAACTGGTTTTTACGACTTAGACAACTTACTAGCCGGATTACAAAAATCTGATTTAATTATATTAGCAGCTAGACCCAGTGTTGGTAAAACATCTTTTGCTCTAGACATCGCCAGGCAAGCAGCAATAAAAAACAAAGTTGGGGTTGGCGTCTTTTCTTTAGAAATGAGTAAGGAACAATTAGTTGACAGAATGCTTTGTGCTCAAGCCAATGTCAACCTCTGGAAAATGAGAACTGGTAACCTTTCTGAAAAAGAAGAAGATAATGACTTTCAAAAAATCGGAGAAGCTATGGGTTCTTTATCAGAAGCACCTATCTATATTGATGATTCACCTAATTGTTCTGTAATGGAAATCAGAGCTAAAAGTCGTCGCTTACAATCAGAAAGAGGTTTAGGTTTAATAGTTATTGACTATTTACAGTTAATGGAAGGCCGAGGAAAGTATGGAGATAACAGAGTTCAAGAAATATCAGAAATTAGTAGAGGTTTAAAAGGTATCGCTAGAGAATTAAACGTTCCTGTTTTAGCTCTGGCTCAGCTCTCTCGTGCCGCCGAACAACAAAGCGGAGCCTCAATCCCAAGACTATCCCACTTAAGAGACTCTGGCTCAATTGAACAAGATGCCGACGTTGTTATGTTTATTTACAGAAAAGCAGCTGACAGAGCCTTTAATGTTCAAGAGCTATCAATGGAAGAAAGATATAAGGCAGAAATACACATTGCCAAGCACAGAAATGGCCCAACCGGAAAAGTTGATTTATTCTTCTCGGAAGAAACTGCCAGTTTTAGAAACTTAAGCAAAAAAGAAGAAGAGTAGTAATTTATAAATAACAATTTTATAAAATAATAATTTAAAAAATAATATTAAATTTATGTTTAACAAATTAAAACAATTAAAAGATTTAAGAAGTCAAGCCAAAACAATGCAAAGCGCTTTAGCTGATGAAAAAGTTGAAGTTGAAAAAAACGGCATTAAACTAAGTATGAATGGAAACATGGAAGTTACTGATTTAAAAATAAACAATGATTTATCAAAAGAAGAAATTGCCAAAACTAGCAAAGACTTGTTCAATGAAGCCATTAAAAAAACTCAAAGGATTATGGCTAAAAAAATGCAAGAAATGGGAGGATTTCCTGGTTTGAGTTAATAAAAAGCGCTCTCCAAGGAGAGCGCAAAATAAAAATCAAAAAAATTAAGAAAATAATAAAAAATAAAATTACTAATTGAGAGAAAAAACCGCCTCTCTTTCTTCTTTTTCTAATTTTTCCAAATCACTGTTATACAAAATTTTTTTTATCCGATAAACCTCCCCTTCCTTTAACTTTAAAGCCCTTTCATAATAATACTTGTTTGCAGCTCTAGTTTGAGCTGTTTGTTGGTTGCCTACAAAAATAACAGAGCGAGGCTCATTGTTTTTTCTGAGTATTAAACTCCTAAAAAAATTTTTTGGCCTTAGCTTTACTAAGCGATACCCAACTTGCACCGGTTCATTTTTGCTGTTAATTAAAATGACCGAGTTGATTTCCACCTCTACCTTTTGGGAGGATTTAGTTCTTGTAAAAAAAGATGCTATCATATAAAAAGATTAAATTGTTAAAAAACTACTAAAAAAATATATACTATTTGATAAAAAATGTCAATACATTATCCTAAAATAATAGAAAATCTAGTACAACAATTATCAAAACTACCAGGTGTTGGCCGTAAAACAGCTGAAAGATATGTTTTTCATTTAATAAAACAAACACCAGCACAAAACAAATTATTAGCCAAAGACTTGCATAATCTGGCTGATAGTTTAAAATTTTGCAAAAAATGCCTAGCTTTTTCTGAAAAAGATATTTGTCAAATTTGTGCTGATGATAAAAGATCAGACAACATTTTATGTGTGGTAGCCAGCTTTCAAGACATGATTAATATTGAAAATACTAAAAATTACAAAGGAAAATATTTTATTCTAAGCGGCCTTATAAATACCATTGAAAATATTGGACCAGAAAAAATAAACATAAAAAAACTAGTAAGTCTAACCAATGAGTTGATTAAAAAAAACAAAAAAATAGAAATTATATTAGCTCTTAGCCCCACCATGGAAGGCGAAACAACCGTTCTTTATCTAAAAAGATTATTAAACAGTCCTAAAATAAAAATTAGCAAATTAGCACAAGGACTATCTACTGGAGTTAATCTAGAGTATGTTGATGAAATAACCCTATCTAATGCCTTAAAATATCGCAATGAATTAAAGTAAAAGTCTTTAGTTCCAAAAGTGTTACAAAAAAACACCCCCTTATTTGGAGGTGTTTTTATATATACTGAGCTTAAGCAATTTTTTCAATTTTAACCTGAGTAAATTCTTGTCTGTGACCGATAGTTCTTTTATATCTAGTTTTGCTTTTATATTTTACAACTGTAACTTTTTTTGCTTTTCCACTAGACACAACCTCTCCTTCAACTTTTTCACCCAAAGAAGGGCTTCCTAAATCTAAAGAAGATCCATCAATACTGGCAACCATTAAAGTTTCAAATTTAACCTTTGCCTTATCTTCAACTGGTAGTTTTTCAATTTTAATTACATCACCCTCTTTAACCTTGTATTGTTTTCCTCCAGTCTTAATAACAGCTAATTTAGACATATTTTTATTATTTTTATAAATTAAATCTCATAAACCAAAAAGCAGGGAAACTCTAGCTCCTTTGGTTTATATATATTAACAAATTTAATTAAATTGTCAAATCAGACTAATCAATTCTCACAATATCAGCTCCTAACTTTCGCAAACGTTCATCAATTTTTTCATAACCACGATCTATTTGATAAATATTATCAATCTCAGTTGTGCCCTTAGCAATCAAAGCAGCAATAATTAAGCCAATACCAGCTCTAATATCAGGACTAATTAATTTCTTGGCATATAGTTTGCTTGGACCAATAACAACTACTCGATGAGGATCGCACATAGTAACATTAGCCCCCATTTGAGATAACATGTCAGTCCAAATCAAACGACGATCATAAATAGTTTCATGAATTAAAGAAACTCCTTTAGCCTGAGTCATTAAAACTGTATAAGGAGATTGTAAATCAGTTGGAAAGCCAGGATATTCATGGGTTTGAATGTTATAAGCTGAAATACCATTAGATTTTTTGATCTTAATCCAATCCTTGCCAATTTCAAATTTAACTCCTATTCTATCAAAAATCGCTAAAAGAGCAGAAATATGCTCTGGATTACAATTTTTAATAAGTATCTCTGAATTAGTAGCAGCAGCCATAATAGCAAAAGAACCAGTTTCAATTCTGTCTGGCATAATTTTTATTTTACCAGCTCCTATTTTTTTAACACCATCAATTATAATAGTTGAGGTTCCAGCACCACTTATTTTAGCTCCATTTCTATTTAAATAATCAGCTAAATATTTTATTTCTGGTTCCATGGCACAATTTCTAAGGATTGTTCTACCTTCAGCCAAACAAGCAGTCATCATCAAGCTTTCAGTGCCAGTAACTGACACCTTAGGAAAAAAGAAATCAGTTCCCTTTAACTTAGGTGCTTCTATCCAATAATATTTACCCGATACTTTTATTTTAGCCCCCATAGAAGTAAAACCATCTAAAAATAAATCTATTGGTCGACCACCAGCACCAATAACACAACCACCAGGATGAGGAAACTTCACCTTTTTAAATCTAGCTAAGAGCGGACCGACAAACATAATAGATGTTCTAAACTTGTCAGCCAGTTTATCCGGAAGCTCTATGGTTTTAACATGCTTTGTTTCAATTGTTACTGTTGAATTTTTAAGACCTACCTTAAAGCCAATCTCTTTGATTAATTGCAAAGACTTATCAATGTCTTCTATATGAGGTAAATTGCCAATAATCATTGGCTCAGCTGATAAAATAGAAGCTGGAATAACTTTTAAGGCTAGATTTTTAGCTCCCTTAACCTCAATTTCGCCTGCCAAAGGTCTTTGACCATTAATAATAAATTTGGGCATAAAAATTTTCTAATTATAATAATAAAATTATAGCACTACACTATTGAATAAACAACTTATACAAACCTTCTCGATTTCCAATCTTACCTGTAAAAAAAAGACTGCCACCATTTTTATCTAATTTTAATCCAGAAACCAAATCAAAAGTAAATAAAGTTGTAATATACTTATCATATTTGAAATCAATAGCTTTTATATTTTTGCCATCAGAAAAAATAACATAAGCTCGGGGATGCCACAACAAACTTTTAATTTCTTTTTCAAAACGAGAAATTAAAGAGCTTTGCATTAAAGATAGATTAAAAATTCTAATTTCAAAATCAGAAAAATAAATAAAACTATTACTATCTATAAAATTAATATCTTTAACGTTCCTCAAAATCTCCCTAGTAGGATTTAATTGTGAAAAAGGGTCAATTAAATGCAAGGAAGAATAAAGCTGATCATAAATAAAAACAAAATTATTCTCCGAAGGTATAAATTTGTAGTTACCACCAAAAGGCAAGTCAATAATTCTTATTATTTTTTTGTCTTTATTTGAATAAATTTTAAATTGATTAATACTTTCATTTTGAGAAATTAAAAAAACATAATCACCTGAAAAATAATAATCAACAAGATCAAAGTCGCTCAAAACAAGATTGTCCTCCTTAGAAATAAGGTTATAAGAAAACAAAGAATCAGAATCTAAATAATACAAATTATTTTTATCATTTTTAATTTTATGAATATTAATACTGTCTTTAACTTTAAAATCTAAATATCTTTTTTCTTTATAATCAAATATTTTTTTATCATTTATAAGAAGGAAGTTTTCTCCTAAAAAATCTAAACTTTCTATATTTTCTTCTAACTTAATTTCTGCTTCGTTATTAATATCAAAAAATTTATCATCATCCAAGAAAACAAGATGAGACGAAAAATTATTTATTTTTATTTCCTGAATAGGAGAAGAAAAAAGCATGACTGGTAGTGTTTTTTTTAACAAAACAATATCTTCCAAATAAGTTGTTTGTCCGGGATTAATATAGACTGTTTTTTCAAAGGGCCAATAACCATCAAGCTCAATATTTAAAATATATTCGCCTGGAATTAAATTTTTAATTTTATAAGGAGTTTTTATTTTTTTATCTTTTAATATATCTTTGGAAGAAAAAAAACTTTTAAAATTTCTATCCAACTCAATTTGAGCTCCGCTAGGATTAGAGTTAAGCGCTAAAATACCTGTCTTTTGTAAAAAACCAATCTTACAAGGATCTTTCAAAAACGACCAATTTATAGAATAACCACTAGCCACCAAAGAGAAATAAAAAGTCAAAACAATAAACAACAAAAAGAAGGACCAAAAAATTATTCTCCTAGTAAAATGACTCATAAAATCAATTAAATATTTTTTGAAATATCTTTAATAAAACTAGCTAAATCCTCCTTGATTTCACCATCTTTTAAGCCAAGCTTAATAGTGGCTTTAATAAAGTTAAATTTACTTCCAGTGTCTAGCCACTCACCTTCTATTTTTTTGCCATACAAAGGGCGATTTTTCTCAAGCATTATGTCAAAAGCATCGGCCAATCTAATTTCCCCTGATTTACCACTTTTCATGTTTCCTAAAACTTTAAAAACCTCAGGAGTAATAACATACAAACCAACAGCGGCTAAGTTAGAAGGAGCTTCTTCTATTTTTGGTTTTTCAACAAATTTTTTTATCTCATAACTACCCTCACCTAAATCAAGTCCATCGATAACACCAAACTTATCTACTTTGTTTCTATTAACTTCAGACAATCCGATTACTGGGTCTTGATAATGGTTGTACAAATCAATAATCTGTTTAACTGGAGAAACGGGAGCGTCATACAAAGTATCCCCAAACATTATTAAAACTGGTTCATCAAAAACTAAATGAGAAGCACAATTTATAGCATGACCGTCACCCTTTGGAATAGATTGTCTAACATAAGAAAATTTAGCCAAAGAATCTATTTCTTTAATTTTAGCAACTAAATCTAGTTTATTTTTCTCAACTAAAGTATGTTCTAATTCAAAGGAATAATCAAAATGATCTTCAATAGCTCTTTTGCCTCGACCAGTTACAAAAATTATTTCTTCAATTCCGGCAGAAACAGCATCTTCTACCATATATTGAATAACTGGCTTGTCTACTACTGGCAACATTTCTTTGGGTTGAGCCTTAGTCGCTGGTAAAAATCTGGTTCCGAAGCCAGCAACTGGCATAATAGCTTTTCTTACTTTTTTCATAATTAAAAACTTACTTATAAAAATTTATTATAAACTAAATAAACCTATTTATACAATAACAAAATTAAACTATTTTTTAAAACCCCACTTTAAAAAATATCTAAACCAGGATTTAATATGTTCTCTGGTTAATTTGCTCTTTATAACTCCTAGATACCACGGTTTTTTAGCACTTTCTCGAGCATGATGGTGAATCACTTCAGCTTCTGGGTGATAAACAACTTTTTTACCATAATGCCAAGCGCGACGACAAACATCAATATCTTCAAAATACATAAAAAATCTTTCATCAAAGCCATCGAAATCATTACCCCTTATCAACAAGCAAGAACCCATCAACCAATCAACTTCCCGAGTGCTTTTATGATCAAAATCCTTCATTAAAAACCAATCCAAATGTTTTTGAAAAAATTTACCAATAAAAGTTCTTCTAAAAATCGGAGTCCAAGGACGAGGAAAGTAAGAACAAGAATATTGTAAACTCAAATCAGGGTTTAAAAGTTTAGGGCCAATAATATAAACATCCTTATTTTCTTTAATATAGCTAAATAAAGTTTTAATAGCCTCGGGCTTAAGTTCTGTGTCTGGATTTAATATTAAAATAAACTCTCCCTGAGCAATTTTAATCCCTAAATTATTTCCACCGCCCATTCCTAGATTTTTATCGCTTTTAATTAATTTAGAACTTTTAAAATCAGTCAATAAATCACTCAAATTGTCACCAGAATCGTTTTCAACCACAATCAACTCCCAACTTAAACCAGATAAATCAGCTAACAAAATAGACTTTAGACATTTTTTGATTTTCTCTTTAGACTTATAATTAACAATAACTATCGATAGATCCATAAAATTGTTTTAAATATTTAACAATCTTAACAAATTTTTAGCTAAAATAAAATAGATATTCAAAAAAATATTAGCCACCGACAATAATGGGCTAGAAATTTCTTGATACCATATCTTTCCAGAAATCATTGATAATATTTTATAATCTTTAACTTTGCGCAAGACATTAACTTCTTTTCTTTTTTTTCTAATATATCTCCAAAAAGAAAAACTAAAAAACATTTTCCAAACACGTATTTTTTCTTTTAACCATTTATTTTTAATAGAAAAATAAAACAAACCGATTTCCATAATCACAAAAGCTGGTAAAAAAATAAGTAGACTAGCTATTTTATAATTTTTTAAAGCAGTTATTATTCTATTTTTATCCATAAAATAATATTTAGAAATAGAGCGACCAAATTCGTACTTGTGGTAAACTACTGAATTTTTAGCCAAAACACATTTATAACCAGCAAGCCATGTCCGCCAACCAAGATCTTGATCTTCATTATACATAAAATATTTTTCATCAAATAAAGAAATCTCTTCTAATACTTTATTTTTAAAAAGAACAGCTGCTCCTGATGGATAAAAAATATTTGAACCATCAACAATATCTTCTTCTTTATATAAATCATTATAACCACGACAAAAACCAAAGCCCAAAAAATGAGTATCATTGCCGATGCTATTTATTTTTTGTTTTTCCGGCCACAACATTAATCTTGACTGAACAACTCCAATTGATTCATCACTTTCAGCCATTTTAATCATTTCAGAAATAGCATTGCTTTCTGAAATTGTGTCCATGTTTAAAAGAATAGAATAATTTAAACCCTCTTCTATGGACAATTTAAGAGCATCATTATTGCCCTTAGCAAAACCATCATTATTTTTATTTTTAATAATAATTGCCTCGGGAGCTTTATCTTTTAGATAATTAAAAGATTCGTCTGACGTCTCATTGTCGACTATATATAAACTAATTTCACCAGAAAAATCTTGTCTTCTAATACTTTCAAGACAATCATCTAAATATTTTTTGGCGTAATCTTTATAATTAATTAAAATTATAGCTATTTTACTCATAATAAAATTATAGCATTTTTTTAAAAAAATAAAAAAAGCTCAAATAAATTGAGCTTTAAAATTTTGTATTTAAATAATTAAAAAAGACTATTCAGCCTGACCAAAATCAATATACCGAACCGCTCTAACTTTATACTCTGTTGTTTTCGGCTGACCAGCTGGAGCAGCTTTAGCTGGCTTAAAAATATAATCAAAAATTTTATTATTAAATAATAACTGAGAAAAATAAAAAGGTATAGCATTATCTTCATTAAGTTCAGTGGAGGACCAATAATATCCAGACAGACCTAGCCAACTCTGCATCATAGTCAATTCAGTATAGTCTGGTAAATACCAGTCACTATAACCACCGCCTCGATATTCACTAGCAATTTTCGCTGCGTCATTTGAACCAACACAAGAAGGAGATTGATTCAAAATAAGATTAGTATTACTAACACCACAACGAATCCCATCATCAACAGCACCAACTAAAACACCAGAACATCCCCATGGAGATGAAGTACTCTGATCCACAGTAGCAGCCACTAAGATATGATACCTTGTTTCGTCAGGACAATAAACATAAGAATTATCCTTTGCAATAACAATACCTCCACCACAATGATCGCCAACATCATTTGCCTCTGTACATTCTGGATCTAATGGGTCAGAGCCTCCTTCATAATAATTATAAAGACATCTAGCGCCAGAACTTACACTAGTCCATTCTGAATCAGAAAAAGCAGTTGCAATTTCATCTCCGTTGCTATATTTAGTTTCGGCTAGATTTTCTGCTAACCACACTTGATCTCCAATAACAACGGTTTGATAAGTTTTACCATCATTTCCAGTATAAACTCCAGGGTCGCCAGGTCCAGCTGGAGAATCTTTTATTAATCTTATGGAAAATCCAGGCTTCAGAAAGTCTAACATAGAAACTTCTGCCTCACCCATAAGACTATAAGACGAACTTTCCATTGCTACAACGTCAAATAATCCAGCAGAACTCCCGTTTAGCCAAAAAACAGCAATCTCTCCAAAACCATCATACATTGTTAGGCCCTTAGAACTCATTCTCATTCCAACACCTCTGGCACTAAAGCCAGCACTGTTGGTGGCAGTATTGGGATCGGTCCAATATACAATACCTGTCTCTCTTAAAGAGTCAATGCTTTCAGAAAGAGAGTATCCCAAGCTCATTAAATGGGTTACCAAAACATTAAGATCTTGAGCGTTAGGTAGTCTCCAGCCATCATTAGCAATACCTCTAGAATCAGCAACAGAATAAACATTATAGAAATAGCCATAGTCTCTAGCCGTGGCTGGCTCTTCACTTCCCCCTCCATCTAGACCTCCTTCATCAAAAGAATCTACCACTACAATACCACCTGGGGTTGCTTGTTTAGTACCAGCTGGCATGTCTGATATTTGCTTACCAGTACAAAAAGAAATAGTGTAAGCAGAGCCATCAACACTGGGAATATAATTATAAGAGTTTGAATTAGAATCACAAGCGCCATCAGCTGGAGTCGGAGCTTGAGGAATTTCATACATAAATACATCCCCTGAAGAATCAGAGGCTATAGAACCACTATCCCACTCTTCAGTCGTTGGATATCTACCATTTTCATTAAAAAACAATTCTAAAGCTGTTTGGGTTTGTTTCATATCAGCCATTCTTTTAGAGTCTCTAGCGCGAGATCTAGCTTGTTGTAAGGCTACAACAGCTAAAGTAGCCAAGATACCAATAATGGCAATTACTACTAAGAGCTCGATTAGGGTGAAAGCTTTCTTCTTTTGATTTAACATATTTTTAATAATCTAATCGCGTGGACACGGAACCCCGTGCCAAAGGCTATAAGGGGCGAGCGTCTTTATGCGACATAGTTTTAAATTTATTTTTAATTTTTTCAATATATTATTTAATTATAGCTCCTTTTCAAAAAAATTCAAATACTTAAAATAAAAAATTTAATTAAAATATATTATTTTTTATCTTTATAAAAAAGAAAGGTAAAAAACATCCCGATTAACCAAAATATTTTTAATAAAAAATATTGCCATCTTGCCTGCCATTTTTCAAAATATTTTAACATTGAGTCTCTAAAAAGTTTTTGAGCTTTTATTCTTTTTAACAAAGAAAAACTTTGTCCGACATAATCTAAGCATTTAACCTCAGAATTATACCAAACCTCCCCTCCTAATCGATAAATATTTTTACAAAAATCAACCTCTTCAAACCAAACAAAATATCTCTCATCTAATAATGGCAAGTCTTGTCCACTTAGTCTTTTAAATTCATTTTTGTTAATCATAAAAAAAGAACCACGAACCGAATCAACTTTTTGACTTCGATTATAATCGAAGTCAGATATTAAATATTTATTTAAAACTTTTGGAAAAACATGAGGAACTTTCAAAATTATCATTAGTTGATCAAAAAATTTAGGAAAGCGACGAATATGCCTAATAATATTATTTTTTTCATCTACTAATTTACAACTAGAAACAATAGCTTTAGGGTTACTTTTAGCAAAATTCAAAGATTTTTTTAAAGTATCTTCAAAAACTTGCATATCGGGATTAAGCAATAAAATAAAATTACCTTTAGACTGTTTAATGGCAATGTTATTAGCTTTTGAAAAACCTAAATTATCTTCATTTTTTATTAGCTTAACTTGAGGAAACTTTTTTTCTACCATCTCAGCTGAACCATCTTGAGAATTGTTATCAACTACAAAAACTTCAAAAGAAAAATCACCCTGTGATTTAAACAGAGCTTGTAAATTATTATTTAATTTCTCCTTGACATTATAGGAAACTATTACTACTGACAAATCCATTTTATTTTATATTTTTATTTTAATTAATTTAATTCTGGAGCTAGCCCCAGAAATTATAGAAACGTCCTTTTCTAAGACATTAAACTCTTTGGACAAAAACTTCATTAATTCTTGATTAGCTTTATTTTTCTCAGCTTGAGCTTTAATGTTAAAAATTAAAGTTTCAACGTCTTTGTTTTCTATATTATCAATCTTTATTTCTTTAATTTTAGTTTTACTAGAATTAGGAAAAACTTTTATTCTTAAATAAATTTCTTTTTTATTTTTCAATTCTTCAATATATTTATTCAACATAAATTATTTTTCAGCAAACATAATCACATTAGGAATATTTCTACCAGGACCATACATATATTCATCATGATAAAACAAGGCAGCTGAATATCCGCCATCAAGATTAATAGCATAATCCATTTCCATAATTTTTAAAATTTCAGCTAAATCAGAAACTGTAGCACTGCGAGCAACTATTAAATAAACAAAACCCTTGCCTCCAAAATCATCTTTTTTATAAGCTATTGCATTACGAGTAGCCTTCAAATCACGTTGCTTATCATCAACTTCCCAATCAATTAATAAATTTTGACCATTCTCTATTAAGCGAGGCTTATTACCAATAGCTGCTTGAAGTTCAACACCATAAGTGGTTTCAAAATTTTCAACACTAACAAAATCACGACTATCCTTAAAATAATGAAATTCATTATTTTTATCAAAAGCCATAATTGGGCCGGTAGTTGGATACTTTAATTGATTATCGTTTATAAAAATTTTTAACTTAGAATTATAAACCGGAAAAAAATAATAATTTAATTTTTCAGCACTAGTATCAAAATAAGAACCATTAATAGCAGCAAAAACTTTGTCATTTTCAAAATAATCAAGTAATTCTTTGGCTTGACAACGGCCTGTGCAATTTTGCGAATTAGCAGTGTCAGTAATAATTTTTAAATTAGGGTTATTTAAATTAATTTCAATAACATCTAAAAAATAATCTTGATTGTTGTAATTAACAACTTTTTTAAAATCATAAGCACTGTATTCGTTAATACTTTCGTCTAAAGTATTTTTATGAACATAAGCTAAGTTTTTGCGACTAATTCCTAGCCCTAATTCTCTCATAATTCTAAAAGCATCGTCAGGACGACCTAAATAATGTTTTTTATAGGTTAAAGGATTTATATACCAAGCTTCGCCATTACGTTCAACTTGTAAAATAATTTGACCAGCCAATCTTTTAGCTAAATTTATATCACCTAAATATTCCTCACCCTCTTCTTCAGATGAATCAATTTTAGCAAAATCTCTTTCAAAAATACCGAGCCCAAGTTCTCTCATAATAGAAAAAGCATTATGAGGACGGCCAAGATAATATCTTTTATTATCTTTTGGATATACATACCAAGCTTCACCATTACGCTCAACATCAACAAGAATTCTACCAGTCAATCTCTCGCCCAAGGTTTGAGCTTTTAAATTTTTAAAAGGGCTAGCAATAAAAAACAAAATAAAAACTAAAAATGTTAAATAAATATATTTTTTCATAACAAAAGGTTAATTTTTGTATGTTTATTATAACATTTTGTAAATAAAAAACCAACTTGTCCAAAACATTTAAGTTTGTTAAAATTAAAGCATAATAATTAAATCAAATATATGAAACAATATTTAGATTTACTGCGTGATGTCATGGAAAATGGCGCCGATAGAGATGATAGAACCGGCGTAGGAACTAGAGGTGTTTTTGGTCGACAAGCAAGGTTTGACCTGTCAAAAGGATTTCCACTAATGACCACCAAAAAAGTTCATTTGAAGTCAATTATCTACGAATTATTATGGTTTTTAAAGGGAGATACCAATATTAAATATCTAAATGATAATGGAGTAACTATTTGGGACGAATGGGCTGATGAAAATGGTGATTTAGGTCCAATTTACGGCAAGCAATGGACAGCTTGGGAAGGAAAAGATGGCGAAAAAATAAATCAAATTGCCGAAGCAGTTGATATGATAAAAAATAGTCCAGAATCTCGTCGAATTATTGTTAGTGGCTGGAATGTAGCCGATTTAAGACAACTTATTTCTGGTAAAAAAACAGCGCCACCACCATGTCACACTATTTTTCAATTTTATGTATCCCAAGGAAAATTATCCTGCCAATTATACCAAAGAAGTGCTGATATTTTTTTAGGTGTTCCCTTTAACATTGCTTCTTATGCTCTACTTACTATGATGGTAGCTCAAGTTTGCAATTTAAAACCGGGAGAATTTGTTCACACTTTTGGCGATCTACACATCTACAAAAATCATTTTGAACAAGTTAAAGAACAATTATCAAGAGAACCGAAAGAATTGCCAAAAATGATTATCAATCCTGACAAAAAAGATATTTTTTCTTTTGAATATGAAGATTTTAATTTAGAGGGTTATAACCCTGACCCGGGAATTAAAGCCCCAATAGCTATCTAAATATGATTCCAGTAACACTAATTATGGCTATTACTGCTGATGGTAAAATAGCCAAAAATAAAGATCATTTTGCTAATTGGACCAGCAAAGAAGACAAACAAGTTTTTATCCAAACCTCCAAAGATTTTGGCATGCTTATAATGGGCTACAACACTTTCAAAACTTTTCCAGCCCCACTTAAAAACAGATTAAACGTTGTTTTTTCAGAAAAAGCTGAAAGCGAAGAAGAAATTGAAGGAGTCAAATGGGTTAAAGGAGAACCAGAAAAAGTGTTAGAAGAGCTAGAAAAAGTAGGATTTAAAAAAGCTCTACTTGGTGGTGGAACAGGGCTAAACACCATCTTCTTGCAAAAAAAATTAATAAATGAAATAATACTAACTGTTGAACCGAAGATTTTCGGTTCTGGCTTATCATTATTTAACGATAATTTTGATATTAACTTGGAACTTCTGGAATTAAAAAAAATAAATAACAATTCCTACCTGGTTAGATATAAAGTTGTCTATTAGAAATTATTTATGAAAAAAATTGTTATCGGCCTAGTGGGCCAAATCGCTTGCGGTAAAGGTGTAATGAAACAATACTTAATAAAAACAAACGACGCTAGTGATTATCGCTTTTCAACCATCTTAAGAGATGCCATGAACAGACTTAGTATTGAGTTAAGTAGAGAAAACCTACAAAAATTCTCGACCACCATCAGACAAAACTTTGGCGAAGATATTTTAGCCAAAGCAATCGCTAAAGATGCTAAAGACGACAGTCATCACTTTATAGTAATTGATGGAATAAGAAGAATGGCAGATATCAAATACTTAAAAGAATTACCAGAGTTTAGATTAATAAGCATACATGCCGATAAAGAAATAAGACTACAAAGAGTTATTAATAGAAACGAAAACCCAGGTGATGACAAAAAAACCATGGAAGAATTCGAAAAAGAAGAAATGGCTGAACCAGAAATGGAAATCCCTCAGGTTATGGATAATGCCGATTATAAAATAAACAACAATGGAAGTTGGGACGAATTACACAGTCAAATTGACGCTATTGTTGAAAAGATAAAAAACGAAGCTTAAAAAAATGAATTTTAATGAATACCAACAAGAATCACAGAAAACAGCTAAATACCCAAATAAGGGTAATAATTATATTTATCCCGTCTTAGGTTTAGTGGGTGAGTCAGGAGAGGTGGCTGAAAAAATAAAAAAAATTATAAGAGATGATAATGGTATAGTAAGTTCAGAAAAAAAAGAAGAAATTAAAAAAGAGCTAGGTGATGTTTTGTGGTATATATCGCAACTATCAACTGAATTTGGATTAGAACTAGAAGATGTAGCTAATACTAATTTAGAAAAACTACTTTCACGCCTAGAAAGAGATAAAATAGGTGGAAGTGGTGATAATCGATAAAAGATATGTCAATCAAAAAAGGTAAATTAATAGTTTTTTACGGAACCAATAACTTAGGTAAAAGCACTCAAGCCAAAATTTTGATTGAAAAGTTAAAAGAAAAAAATATAGAAGCTGAATATTTAAAATATCCAATATATGATTTAGAGCCATCTGGACCAATCTTAAATAATTATCTAAGAAATGGTAACCCATACAATTTAAGCGCTCGCGAAGCTCAAATAATATATTGCTTAAATCGCACCCAATATCAAAAAACATTAGAAGAAAAATTAAACAAAGGTATAAATATTATTGCCGAAGATTATACTGGAACTGGAATTGCTTGGGGAGTAGGTGCTGGAGTCGACCAAAAATTTTTAGAAGAAATAAATAGCCATTTATTGAAGGAAGACATTGCCTTACTTTTTGACGGAGAAAGATTCAAGGAAGCGATGGAAAAAAACCATAAACATGAACAAGACGATGAATTCTCAAAAAAAGTTAGACAAATACATTTGGGTTTAGGTAAAAAATATAATTGGGAAAAGATTAATGCTAATTTAAGTATTGAAGAAATTTCTAATATTGTTTTTGAAAAAATAATTAAGTCCCTGTAGTTCAACGGATAGAACACAAGATTGCGGATCTTGTAATCTAGGTTCGATTCCTAGCGGGGACACACATTAGAATAAAGAATTAAAAAAAGAACATTAACAAAAAAACGAAAAATGAAAATAGAAAACAAACAAGTCGAAGATTATTTGTCTATCTTTAGCGATGGTTCGCAAGAAGACATAAAAGAAGCTGGAATATCTTTAAAAAAAATATTAGAAAAAAAAGAAGATAATCAGGCAATTATTAATACTACAGAAGAAGAAGCCTTAGCTAAAGAAACATTAGCCAAAGAGCTTTTAAAAAGGGGCATTGAAAGGCATGAAATTGCCATGGAAGAAAATAAAAATATAAAAGAAAAATTTATCAGAAAAACAAAGAGAGATTTTTTAGAAAATGTTTTTAGAAGTGAAATTGATATTATTAATGACTTTTTAAAAGAAGCTAAAAAAATCAGAGAAAGAAAATAACAACTTAAACCGCTTAATAGGGCGGTTTTTATTTTTTAATAAAAATCTACTGCTATTTATATATGACCAATTTAAATCAAACAATTAAATCTCTCCCCAAAATAGGTGATAAAATAGAAAAAAAACTAGAAAAATTAAAACTATCAATAAGCATATTTCACTCATTGCTACAAAAAATATGAATCTAAATAACGCAAGATTGTGGATCTTGTAATCTAGGATAGGTTCCTAGTGGGGGCACAAAAAAAAGAGTTCGATTGAACTCTTTTTTGTATTATTGCCATTTTAGCTCAACTAAATACCAAAGGCAAAAATAACGCCATTATTATTCACTCCACCCTGGCTAGCAACTCCATAAAGTGTACTGTTCAAAACAGTTAAACCAGCCCTTGGATAAGAACCGCTAAGCCCATCAAAATCAAATAATTTAGTATAATTACTTCCATCTATATTAATTTTAAAAATTGTTCCTAAGTCATTGTCACCTCCATATTCAGTAACCCCATATATAATTCCGTTTAAAATTAAGGGTGATCCGATTGGATTGTTTTCCCCATTAGACCAATCAAAATCATAAATCTTTGAATAACTATCATTTTCAAGATTAATTTTAAATAAGACACCAGTATTATAAAGTCCGCCTTCATTAGTAAGACCATATAAATAACCATCAAACAATCTCAAGTCTTGTGGACGGCCACCATTTAAACCGTCAGAGTCGTTAAAATTATAAATTTTATAATAGCTATTGTCGCTAGTATCTATTTTAAAAATTGATCCATAAGAGGCTAGGCCATCACTGAGATAAGATACTCCATAAAGATTGTTGTTATACTCCAATAAAGGGCCAATGGGATAGCCATCATTAAAATCGTTAAAATCAATAATCTTAGTATAATCGGAGCCATCAATGTTAATCCTAAAAACCACCCCCCTATCATTATCACCACCTTGATGTGCAACTCCATAAAAAAAGTTGTTTAAAAAAGTTAATCCACCAATGGGCCTTATACCGTCAATGTCATTAAAATCATAAATTTTATTAAAAACATCGTTGTTGTCTATTTTAAAAATAACCCCTTTATCATTTAAACCACCCAACCAGGTTGTTCCGTAAACGTTATTATCAAGAAAAATTAAACTACAATAAGGATATCTACCATAAATAAATGAACCAGAGCCATTGCTAAAATAGTAAAGATTATTATAATTTGTACCATCTGGATTAATTTTAAAAACATATCCGTCAACAGTGCCATAAAAAATATTATTGAATAAAATTAAAGGATAGTTAGGGTAACCCTCTGCGTCAAAATCATGAATTTTAGAATAACCCAGTGGATAATTAAATTCATCATTGTCAAGCTCGCCATTTCCCATTATTATTCCGCCCGGAGTCATTTGTTTGGCTCCCCCTGGTAAATCAGACACTTGTTTACCAGTACAAAAATCAATAGTATAAGTTGAACCATCAACCGCTGGGATGTAAGCATAAGAATTAGAAGCCTCTAAACAATCTCCATCAGCTGGAGATGGGGCTGTTGGAATAGAATACATAAACACTTCATGAGATGAAGAAGAAGTAATGGTGCCATTACTCCATTCTTCGGTAGTGGGATATCTTCCATTTTCATTAAAGAATAGTTCTAAGGCAGTTTGAACTTGTTTCATATCAGCCATTCTTTTGGCGTCTCGAGCATTTTGTCTAGCTTGTTGTAAGGCTACAACTGCTAGAGTAGCTAATATGCCAATAATGGCTATTACTACTAAGAGTTCAATGAGGGTGAAGGCTTTTTGTTTTTGATTTAACATAATTTTTGATTTGTTTTTTTAAATATCAGCACGGCGAGTGAAAACTAGTTCAACTGTCATCCCAGCGCCATGCCTAAGGCAGGCAAGCCAAGCCGAGGTCCAGCTTAGTTAGTAAAAAATAATCTCCTCTGTCATCCCAGCGAAAGCTGGGATCCAGCTTATTTAGTGGAGACAATTATGCTGTATTATAATTATTAAATTAATTTATTTTAATTATATTTACAATGATTTTCTCGGTAATAGAGTATCTAGATGTTAACTCTGGACCCCAGCTTTCGCTGGGGTGACAGGAAGCTGGAGTAACAAAAAAAGAACAATACCCTTGAATGGACTCCCCTTCCTCCCACGTATAGACAATCTTACAGTTTAACACGCGGTCGCCGGGAACGACAAAGATAATTCTATTATAGCAAAAAAAAAATAAGATTAAAAATAAATAAAAGATTATATTTTTTTATTTCTCAAAATCTGTTAATATTTATATATGACTGACTTAAATCAAACAATTAAATCTCTCCCCAAAATAGGTGATAAAATAGAAAAAAAACTAGAAAAACTAGGCATTAAAACTATTAATGACCTTATTTTTTATTTTCCTTACCGCTACGAAAAATATGAAAATTGCGAAAACTTAAATAAAATAAAAATAAACACTCCAATTAATATTAAGGTAAAAATTGATTTAATTAGAAACAAAAGAAGTTTGCGTCGAAGAATGACTATAACTGAAGCCATTGTCTCTGACGAACACGGAAGCTTAGAAGTAATTTGGTTTAACCAGCCCTTTATAAGCAAAAATCTAAAAAGTGGAGATCAAATATCTCTAGCCGGAAAAATAGTTGCTGGTAATGGTCGACTAATAATGAGCTCCCCTATTTACGAAAAAATTAATCAAAGCGAAGAAGTAATTCACACCCAAGGAATAGTACCGATTTATAATTTAACTTATGGCCTAACTCAAAAACAAATACGTTTTTTTATCAAAAAAATATCTCATAATTTTCCTAAAATAACTGAATATTTGCCAACAGAAACATTAAAAAGACAAGGTCTAATAGAAATAAATAGGGCTTTAGAAAAAATTCACTTCCCCCAAAAAGATCAAGACATTGAAAAGGCTATAAATTATTTTAAATTTTTAGAATTATTTTTGTTTCAACTAAAATCATATTTTCTGCAAAAAGAATTAGGAACAAAACAAGCTAATAACTTAGAAATAAAAATAGAAAAAATAAAAGAATTTATATCAACTCTTCCCTTTGAATTAACTACTGATCAAAAAAAATCCAGCTGGGAAATTTTACAAGAAACAAATTCTGAACAAGCAATGTCACGTCTCTTGCAAGGTGATGTTGGTAGTGGAAAAACAATAGTAGCTCTAATTGCTATTTTAAATTGCTTACTAAATAAAAAACAGGCCATTTTTATGGCTCCAACTGAGATTTTAGCCACACAACACTACAAAACATCTCTAAAATTATTAGAAAAATATAATTTTAAAATAGCTCTACTTACTTCTCAAAAAAAAGAAAGTAATTTCGAAATAAATGTTAAAAATAAAAAAGAAATTTCTCAAATAATTTGTCAGGAAGCTGACTTAGTAATTGGCACTCATTCATTAATTAGCGAAAATATTAAATTTAAAAATTTAAGTTTAACAATCGTTGATGAGCAACATCGTTTTGGCGTCAATCAAAGACAAGAAATTTTAAATAAAAACATTGATGATAAACAAAACATAACCACCCCCCATTTTTTATCAATGACCGCCACTCCCATTCCTCGATCATTAAGCTTAGTTTTATTTAACGGCTTAAAATTATCTAGCATTAAAACTAAACCTAAAAACAGACTAGACATTAAAACAGATATTGTTGGCCCTGAGAGAAAAATAGCTATGTATAAATTCATAGAAAAAGAAATTATAAACGGTCGCCAAGCTTTTATAATTTGCCCTCTAATAGAAGAATCCGAAAACAGCGAAGCTAAATCCGTCAAAGAAGAATATGAAAAGTTAAAAAAGAATATTTTTCCTCAAATAGAAATGGCCATGCTCCACGGCAAAATGAAGGCTATTGAAAAAGAAAAAATAATGACCGATTTTTTAAATAATAAAACTAAAATAATAATTTCTACTTCAGTAATTGAGGTTGGTATTGATGTGCCCAATGCCACTATTATGTTAATTGAAGGAGCTGAAAGATTTGGCTTGGCTCAACTTCATCAATTCAGAGGAAGGGTTGGTAGAGGCAAACATCAAAGTTATTGTTTTTTAAGTATTAGTGATAATAAAAATAACGAATTATTTTTTAATAAAAACACAAATAATAATATTAGCTTAAAAAGATTAGAGGCTTTAAAAAAATATCAAAACGGCCTCGATTTAGCTAAAATAGATTTAAAAAATAGAGGCAGCGGAGATATTTATGGCAGGATTCAATCAGGTTTTATGAATTTTAAATTTGCTTCTATTTTTGATTATGAAACAATAAAAAAAGTTAGAGAAGAAATTACTTTTTTAAGCCAAAAAGATTCTGAATTTAAAAACTATCCTCTGTTGCTCAATAAAACAAAAAAAGATTTAAAGAAAACTCATTTAGAATAATTTTCCCAAATAAAAAGGCTTACTTCTCAGTAAGCCTTTTTTTAAATTTCTCTTGATTTAATTCCGCCTTCTTCAATTTCTTTATTATATAAAAAAGAAATTATAAAAATAGCCAAAACCAAAACAAGCAGACCAAAGAGATTTAAGACTTTTAAGTTTTGCTTGAATAATCCCAAATAAACCAAAATCGACTGAAGAGATATCAGAAAAGAACCCCAAGATCCAAAAAAAATAGTTAAATTAATTTTTCGCCGATATGACACAAAGCTTTTAAGCACATGACTAATACCGGAAATTAATAAATTAAAAATAGACAAAAAGAAAACAAACAATAAAATAATTCTTTCATTTTCACCCTCTGGTTGCGGAACGGAATACAGGGTGGCAACAGAAACAACAAAAAAGAGAGCATTTCTCATAGTCAAACCTCCTATTTATTTAGATTTAAAAGAACAGACAATATTATAAATAAAATACTTTTTTGTCAATCGTAATCAAATAAAAAACAGCAATCCTAATTAATAAAAATAATAAATGTGAATAAGTTCACTCACATATTGGACTGCGAAGCAGGACAAAATGTATGCAAATAGGATTTAAGTATCACAATTGTAAAGGATTTGGTAATCTGTACAATTATGCAATTAAACATAATTATATGA
>Ga0334901_1001487_pt1 | contig 24352 bp, 15 predicted proteins | sample GraSluR3_MG_3_FD_207216 | JGI IMG/M metagenome (GOLD analysis project Ga0334901, IMG submission 207216) | Sludge microbial communities from methane-producing bioreactor in Wageningen University, Netherlands - Granular Sludge_15_08-R3 | ecosystem: Engineered > Bioreactor > Anaerobic >... | reverse complement strand
GTGCGCCGCGTGCTGGCGCACTATCGGGTCAAGAACGTGGTGCACGGCATCGCCCACGTCACGGGCGGCGGACTGCACGAGAACCTCCGGCGGATCCTTCCGAAGACGGTGCGCGCCGTCATCCGGCGCGGCAGTTGGCCCGTGCCCCCCGTCTTCGCCTGGCTCGCGCGCCTCGGCGAGATCGACGACGACGAAATGCATCGCGTGTTCAACATGGGCATCGGCCTGGTGCTGGTCGTGGGCGACTTTTTCGCCGAGAGCATCCGCGGTCAACTGGCCCGATCGGGGCTCGATTGCTGGCCCATCGGCCGCATCGTGGAGGGCGGCGGTGAGGTCGTGTGGGAACCGGAGTAACGTCGCCGGGCGGTGGGGCGGCGCTGCGATTGTGCGACCCAGCGGGTCTCGGGATTCATCGCGTCGCGTCGCATTTGCCGCCGCAACGGGTGCGCGGTAGACTGCCGCGATGTGGACGCACGTTGCCGGCGGGGCCGCTCGCCGTCATCGGAGCCAGCTTTCGGGGAGGATCGCCATGACTCGGATCTCGCGACGACGTTTCCTGGGCCAAGGGGCAAGGGCGGCCGCGGCGGGCGTGGCCGTTCCCTGGTTCGTTTCCGCAAGGGTCTCGGGGGCCAACGATCGGATCGGTGTGGGGTTCGTCGGCTTGGGAGCGCGCGGGAAGCAGATTCTCGAACATCTGCCCGACGATGCCGAGGTCGCGGCCGTGTGCGACGTCGATGCCCGCCGCGTGGGCCCGGTCGCCGAGGCGACCCGCGCGGCGTCCTACGCCGATCATCGAGCCCTGCTCGACGACCCGAACGTCGGCGCGGTGGTGATCGCCACGCCCGACCACTGGCACGCGATCCAGGCGATCGACGCCTGCCGGGCGGGGCGCGACGTGTTCTGCGAAAAGCCCCTGTCGCTCACGGTGCGGGAGGGCCGGGCCATGGTCGACGCGGCGGCGCGGTTCAACACGATGTTCCAGGTCGGGCCGCAGCAGCGGTCGATCCCCGCGGCCATTCGGGCCTGCGAGTTCGTGCGCGCGGGGCGGATCGGCGCGATTCGCGAGGTCCGCGTGATCAACAACCGCACCTCGCGCGACTGCGACCTGCCCGGCGAGCCCGTGCCCGAGGGGCTCGATTGGTCCACGTGGCAAGGCCCGGCCCAGCCGCGTGCCTTCCACGCGAAGATCTACAACGCCTCGCGCCAGCCCGGCGGATACGGCTGGATGGCCTTTGCGTCCTGGTCCGGCGGGATGATGACCTCGTGGGGAACGCACGAAATCGACCTGGTGCAATGGGCCCTGGGCATGGACCGAAGCGGCCCGAGCGAGATCAAGCCGATCGGCCAAGGGCTTACCTGCCCGCTCGAGTACACCTATCCGAACGGGATCGTGGTCCGGTTCGGCGACGGCCCGCAGGGCGGGGCCGTCTTCGTCGGCGCCGAGGGCACGGTGACCGTGGTCGAGGGCGTGGCCACGTACGATCCACCCGAGCTGGGGGCGCGGGCTCCGGCCAACGATCCGGCGCTGTTTCGGGGCGCTGCCGCGCCGATCCACACGCGCCAGTGGCTCCAGTGCGTGCGCGATCGCCATGGGTTGACCTGCGACGCCGAGACCGGGCACCGCACGGCCACGGCCTGCCATCTGGGCAACATCGCCCGCCGGCTGGGCCGCCCGCTCCGCTGGGACCCGGCCGGCGAGACGTTCGTTGGCGACGACGAAGCCGACGCGATGCTCAGCCGGGAGATGGCGGCGCCCTGGCGACTGCCCGATAATCTGTGAGTGGTTGGGAGTGGAGCGATCTGCCGCGGTCTGTCCGACCCACTCGGCGGAATGTCATCGTTGGTATCCTGATCGAGGAGGCATTGCCGTGAAACGTTTACTCCCGTGCTTGACGGCGCTCGCGATTCTCGTATCCGCTTGCGAGGCCCAAACGCTCGCCGAGCCGGGGCGGTTCACGCCGCTCGTTCCGCTTGGCAAACCCGCGATCGTCGACAGCGCGACGGCGTATCCGGGTGGAGCCTACGATGCCAGCAACCTCGTCGACGGCATTGCCGACGGCAGCCACCGGAGCGAGTATGCTTCGGCGGGCAAGGGCACCGAGACGTTCGTCGTCTTCGACTTCGGCAAGCCCACGGCGATCGCCGCGTTCAAGCACGTCGACCGGTTCGATCCGGCCACGGTCGACCGGGCGAGGCTGATCTTCAGCGACGACGCCGATTTCGCCCGAACGATCGCCACGATCGAGGTGAAGCACGCGAACAGCCGGGGGGGCGTCACCTTCGTGCCCTTCGAGCCGGTGGCGGCGCGGTTCGTGCGCTGGCAGGTGACGGCCGTCCATTCGTACGGCACGGTGGGGGGAGCCGAGATCGACTTCTACGCGGCCGCCGAACGCGAGCCCCTGCCCACGCAGATCGCCATCGAGCCGGCCGGCTTTTCCGCCCTCGTCGAGGCGGAGGGCAAGACGCTTCAGCCGTTCCGGGTGACTCTCCGTTATCCCTATGCCGAGCCGACCGAGGCGGTGCTCGAATTGCCCGGCGCCGAACCGCAAACCATTGAGCTTCGGCCGGGGAGCCGGAGCTACGAGTTTTCGGCCCCGGCCGTCGAGCGCCCCACCCCGATGCAAATCGCCGTCACGGTGGCCGGCACGAAGGTCGCCTCGGTCGAACAGGTGCTTCGGCCCGTGCGGCCGTGGGTCTTGTACTTTTTGCCCCACTCGCACGTCGACATCGGCTACACGCACGTGCAGAGCGAGGTCGAGCGCATGCAGTGGGCCCATTTCGAGCAGGCCATCGACCTGGCGCGGCGCACGGCCGATTATCCGGCCGAGGCGCGGTTCAAGTGGAACAGCGAAGTGCTCTGGGCCGTCGACAGCTACTTGAAACAGGCGCCGGCCGACCGGCGCGAGGCGTTCGTCGACGCCGTGCGCAAGGGCTGGATTCACCTCGACGGGCTCTACGGCAACGAGTTGACCGCGCTGTGCCGGCCCGAGGAACTCTTCCGCCTGCTCGACTGCGCGCGCCGGATCACGCGGGAGCACGGCCTGGCGATCGACGCCGCCATGATCAGCGACGTGCCGGGCTACACCTGGGGCATCGTGCCGGCGCTGGCCCACGGCGGCATCCGGTACTTCTCGATCGGCCCGAACCACGTCCACCGCATCGGCTACACGCTGGCCGACTGGGGCGATCGCGCGTTCTACTGGAAATCGCCCTCCGGCCGGGAAAGGGTCCTCTGCTGGATGGCCGGCAAGGCTTACTCGTGGTTCCACGGCGGCCGGATGGGCGACGTCGAGAAAGCCGATCCCAAGGCCATCTTCGAGTACCTGGCCGAGCTTTGCGAATCGGGTTACCCGTACGACATGGTCCAGATTCGCTACAGCATCGGCGGCGACAACGGCCCCCCCGACCCGAATCTGCCCGAGTTCGTCAAGGCATGGAACGCCAAGTACCGGCATCCCAAGCTCGTGATCGCGACGACGCGGGAGATGTTCCGCGAGTTCGAGCGCCGCTACGGCGATCGGATTCCCGAGGTGCGCGGCGACTTCACGCCCTACTGGGAAGACGGCGCCGGATCGTCGGCCCGGGAAACGGCCCTGACCCGAACCGCCTCGGAGCGGCTCGTGCAGGCCGAGGCGCTCTGGGCGATGCTGCGGCCCGGCGAGTATCCGGTCGACGATTTCTATGCCGCCTGGCGCAGCGCGATTCTCTACAACGAGCACACATGGGGGGCCCATTGCAGCATCAGCCAGCCCGACAGCCAGTTCACGCTCGATCAGTGGAAGATCAAACAAGCCTTCGCGCTCGAGGCCGAGCGGCAATCGAAAGAGCTGATGGAGGCGGCCGTGGCGGGCATCCGATCGGACGGCGACACGGTCGCCGCGATCGACGTATTCAACACCTGCTCGTGGCCCCGGACCGACCTGCTCGTGTTGCCGCCGGGAATGTCCCCGGCCGGCGAAGCGATCACCGACGCCGGCGGCAGCCCGGTCCCGAGCCAACGGCTTTCGACGGGCGAGTTGGCGATCGTGGTCGCCGACGTGCCGCCGCTGGGCGCGAAACGGCTCGCGTTCGGCCCGGGCGACGCCTCGCCGAGCGGCGCCGCCACGGCGGAGGGCACGTCGCTGACGAACGGGCGGTTGCGCGTGGCGATCGACGAAACGTCCGGCGCCATTGTCCGGCTCGGGGCCGACGGAGTCTCCGCCAACCTGGTGAGCCTCGATGCGGGCCCGGGGTTGAACGACTACTTCTACGTTCCCGGCCGGGACCCGAAGACCGCGGTCCGCAACGGCAAGGTGAAGATCGCCGTCCAGGACCCGGGGCCGCTCGTGGCGTCGCTGCGGATCGAGGGCGACGCGCCCGGATGCCGCAAGCTCACCCGCACCGTGCGCGTGGTCGACGGACTCGACCGCGTCGACCTGGTGAACGTCGTCGACAAGGAGCCGATCCGCGACAAGGAGAGCGTGCACTTCGGCTTCGCCTTCGACGTGCCCGACGGCGTCGTGCGGATGAACACGCCCTGGGCGGTCGTTCGGCCCGAGGTCGACCAGTTTCCCGGCGCGTGCAAGAACTACCTGACCGTGGGCCGCTGGGTCGACGTTTCCAACGGCGACGTCGGCGTCACCTGGACGACGCTCGACGCCCCCTTGATCGAGCTCGACGCGATCACGGTCGACGTCGCCAATCCGTTCGACCCGGGCGCCTGGATCCGCCACGTCGATCCCTCGGGCACGTTCTACTCGTACGTGATGAACAACTACTGGGAGACGAACTACAAGGCCGACCAGGAGGGCCCCACGACGTTCCGCTACGCGATCCGTCCGCACGGACGGTTCGACTCGGCGGCCGCCAGCCGGTTTGCGATCGAGCAGAGCCAGCCGCTGGTCGCCGTCCCCGTCGCGAAGGGCGCCCCGCTCCCGAGGCCGCTGCTGCGCGTCGAGCCGGCCCGGGTGATCGCCACGCTCGTCAAACCCAGCGACGACGGGAAGGCTTACGTGGTGCGCTTGTTCAACGCGGGCGACAAGCCGGCCAAGGCGAGCGTGTCGTGGCCCGGCGGCGCGTCGAGCCGATGGTCGGTCAGCAGTCCCAGGGAGGAAGCGGGCCCCGAGTCGACCGGCCCGATCGAACTGCCGCCGATGGGAATCGTGACGTTGCGGGCCGAGATGAGACGCTCGCACTGAGTTCCCGACCGGGCGGCTACCGGAACAATGCCTTCTGCCGCTCTGTGCCGGCTGCCAAGTCCGCCGTAGCGTCCTGCTCCATTGCCGCGACGGTTGAACGGATGGTCTTCTCGCTGGCCGATTCCATGAATCGAACCGCGGACAGACTCGCGTAGCGACGGTCGACGCCATCACCGAAATGGGAAGCGAGAAGGCAGTCTCTCCCGCTCAGGCACTCAGCGCATCCAGGGAGCGTTCACGTTCACTCCAGGTGAGGGGAACGATCTCGTACTGTTCGAGCGCACTCACGACGTCTGAGCTCGGCGACCGTTCGGTGTCGTTCAGGAACGCGTAAGCTCTCGAGTTCCGAGGGCGAGTGTCTCTCGTGTCCGTCCACGAGAAGATCAACGACGTCACCGCATCTCTGGTCGGGTTGTTGATTGCACGGAGAATGCGCTCAGGCATGTTCTTGGAGCGAGGGATCACGAAGTCGTACTTGTGAACGAATCCACTGCGACCGGTGAACTCAACACTTGGAGTGTAGCGGACGTCGTGATCGTCAAGAAAGCGGCTTACGTCCTCAAGAAATAGACGAGAAACACTGTGTGTTGCAGTCATGAACATGTCGCCGACAGTCAGCATTTCGTCTTTCCCAGTTAGGGAATGTTGTGCGGCGATAGCGAAACCGAAGGAGCACGGCCGCGCAACGGGGCCGTGCTCTCTCGGGTGATTCTCCGCCGAACCGGCCGTCAGTATTCCGTCTTCTTCAGCCCCGGCATGGGGATCGGGTACTTGCCGTCGGCTTCCTTCTTCAGTGGGGGTTCGCCGTCGACGGTGAGCTTGTCGACATCGGGGGCGAACTCGTGGTCGCAGTTCAGGATGTCGTCGTAGGTGACGATCTTGCCGGTGTGGGCGGCCATGCGGCCCATCGAGGTGACGAGGCTCGCCCGGGCGCCCCGCTCGGCCTCGTTGAAGGGCAAGTCGTCGCGGATGGCCTCGATGAGGTCTTCCCACTCCATCTGGTAGGGGTTGGGCTCGGGCTGGGGGAAGGCCCAGATCATGCTCTCCTTGCCGAAGGTCTGATCCTTGAACGTGCGGACCTTGCCCGGCGCGTGCGCCGAGGTCGAGATGATGGCCGAGCCCTTGGAGCCGTGGGCGTAGCTGGCGAACTCGTTGTGGCAGCCGGCGATGTTCCGGCCGTAGTAGAAGAGCTTGGCCCCGTCGGGATAGGTGTATTCGACCGAGTAGTTGTCGAAGTTCTGGTCGATCGCCTCGCCGCGGTAATGGCGCCCGCCCGACGCCTTGGCCTCGACCGGCCAGGCGTCTTTCATCCACGAGCACTCGTCGATCTGGTGGATGTAGAAGTCGCTGAACGTGCCGCCCGACGCCCAGAGGAAGCTGTGGAACTGCTGCACCTGGTACATCAGGTCGCTGATGCCCTCGGGCTTGGGACCGGCGAAACCGACCATGGGGCCGGCCATGCGGTAGGCCCGCATGGCGATGACGTCGCCGATCTCGCCGCCCCGGATGCGATCGTACAGCGCGCGGCGGCCGCGGCAGTGGCGGACCATCAGGCCCACGCCGACCTTGAGGTTCTTCTTGTCGGCCTCTTCGGCAAGCTGGTACATCTTGCGCGTCGTGGGGCCGTCGACCGTGACCGGCTTCTCCATGAAGACGTTCACGCCTTTCTCGATGGCGTAGGCGAAGTGGACCCAGCGGAAGCCCGGCGGCGTCGCGAAGATGGCCACGTCGCCCGGCTTCAGGCAGTCGATCGCATGCTTGTAGCCGTCGAAGCCGACGAACTTGCGGTCGTCGGGCACGTCGACCTGGTCGGCGAACTTTTTGCTCAGGTTCCCGAAGCTGGCATTCAGTCGACCCTCGAAGACGTCGGCCATGGCGACCAGCTTGACGGGCCCCCGCTCGACCGACAGGGCGTTGGCCGCCGCGCCGGTGCCCCGGCCGCCGCAGCCGACCAGCGCCACCCGAATCGTGTTGTCCTCGGCGGCGTGGACGCGCGGGACGGCCGCCCCCACCAACGCCGACGCCGCGGCCAGCCGGCCGGTGTTCTTCAAAAAGGCGCGACGCGACGTACCTCGGTTGGCGGTTTCGCTCATGGCTTGTCTTCTCCTCGTGGTCTGATTGGTCTGAGGACAACCTGGTGGACTCGGGAAAACCTGTTCCTCCCATCGTGCCCCACAAGATGCGCGCACGGCAAGCGGGTGTGACGCCGCAACGCTCCATTTTCGCTGGAACACGATCCCGATGCAACCGGCGCCCCACTCCTTTGCGGGATGGGGGCGTCTATCCGGCCCGCCACGCCCTTCGTGTACCGCAAGGCGTGTCACCCGAGTCGGTTGACTTGCCTTCACGAGGCGTCTCAGTTCCGGCGCCATTCGAGAATGATTTGATGGGGGCGTCCGACCGGTTGCGGATGCGCCACTTGGCTGCGGACGGGGCCGGGGCTCGGCGCCGGCTCGGCGGCGACCGCGGGCGCTGGCGTGGACGAGCGCGTCTCGGCGGCCCGCCATCCGGAGGCCGGCAGCACTTCACGCGAACGAACAGAGGCCGCCTCGGCAACCGCACCAGCAAGGCTCACGTTTCGCCCATCACCGGGATCGGCGGCCCGTGCCTGGGCGACCGGGATAGCCTCGTGCGAGGCGCGGGCGGGGTAGGTCGAGTTGCTGGGAGGCCCAGGTTTCGCGTCGGCGAGTTGGAATGCGCCGCCGGACGGCTGCAGAGGCGGAAAGCCCTGGCCGACCCAGGCGAGCCAAGTTTTCTGCAGGGTCCCCAGATCCTGGTAGCCATAGTGGGCATGGATTGCCTCCGACCACTGGTCGTTTTCCAGCCCCGCCGACAGGAATTCGAGGAACCTCGCTCGGCCCCCTCGCTGGATGAGGAATTCGGCCAGCGTGTATCCCTGGGCGTAAAGGGGCATCATGTCGCGCGGGTACTCTTCCATGGCGAACATCCGCTTGAAGGCGATGCCGCGATTCGAGCGGAGGAATTCGACGAGCATCTTGTAGTGCTTGGCCCGCTCGCTGGGATGCTCGACGCTGGTGGCGGCGCCTTCGTCGGCCCAGCGGGGCAAGGGCCGGCGGAAGTGGCAGGCGAGGATCATGTGGGTGATCTCGTGGGGGAGCACCGAATCGAGGATCCGCTGGGCCGAGCCCTGGATCGTCATGCGCCACCCGAAGACCTCGCCCCGGTCGAAGACAAAGGTGGTCGCTCCGCCGGCGCCCACGTTGCCCACTTGGGCCGTCACCACGCAGGGCTGCGACCAGTCGGGAAGCGACTTGCCGAGCCAGGCAACGGCCAGATCGTGGCGGTACTGCTCGGCCGCCTTGCCGAACTGCTCGGCCAGGCGCGGATCGGCCGTCTGCATCACGAAATTGGGGGTCTCATAGCGCGCCCCCATCGAGACGACGAGCAGGGCCACAATCCATGCGGCCCGGTGGATGCGAGCTTCCATGCTCCTGGGACTCCGTATCGTTCGGATCGGCTGGGTCGGCCCCGTCGTGGGAGAACCCACAGAATCTAACCGGAACCGCGAGAATCACAAACCCCGGTTTCCGATGCTACGGGCGGGGGTGCATTAAGGAAAATTGCGCTGAGAGTGGAGATTTGAGAAGACGTCAAATCAAGGAGTTTTTGTGTCCTGGCTGTGAGTTTAGGAAGAATGGGATGCCCCGGCAGCGAAGTCGCGAGTTTAAGGAGGAACGACGATGACGCGCGCCAAGATCAGCGAAGCGGAGTGGGGGGGGCTCTGGACGTGTCCGAACTGTCGTCGCCGGTGTCCGCTCGTGCATCGGGAGCGGGTGTTGGAGACGGTCGACGGCCCGTCGACCTTCGCGAACCGGTGTGCCACTGCTCGCCTTGTCGCCGAGGTTTTTCCCTCAGCGTCCCCCGTTGGGACTCGACCAGCGGGACGGTAGTCCGGCCGTCGCCGACAAGATCGTCTCGGCCAACGCGGAGCACAAGTCGGCGGCCAAGGGCCCGAAGATGCTGGTAAAGCGGGCGGAATTGACGGTCAGCGCTCCTCAGATCATCGATCGCGCATGGACTACCCGACCTACCGACGTCAAGGGTTGCCGGTCTCGACGTCGATGATCGAGTCCCTCATCAAAGAAATCAACGATCGGGTCAAGAGAACCGAAGAACTCTGGAACCGTCCCGAGGGAGCCGAGCAGATCCTGCGGATCCGCGCCGCCGCGCTGTGCGATGACGACCGTCTGAGCCAGTGGATCCTCAACCGCCCCGGGTCCTCCTTTTACCGCCGGACCACCCGCCAGAGGTGCTCTCTCGCGACAGCACCGTAAAGCCAAATCATGCACCCAGAATGAACCGCATTCTATGGCATGAACACCGGGAGTTGTGTCGCCCGGCCCATGAAAGAGACCGGGAAAGCGCGAAAGAGCGGAACCGCCAATCAACGCAGGAACGATGGTCGCGATCATCACATCGAAGGGCGAAGAGATTCCACACCTCGTTCCCAAACATCCGCGTGGGAACGTCCCCAAGCACCCGATCGGTGCGCCGGGCCGCCTTCGCCGGCCCATTTCACCGGGCCAGCAGGCCGGCCATGCGGTGGCGGAGATCCCGCAGGCGCTGCTCTTGATCGTCGCTGAACGAGCCGCGGCGCTGGCCGTACGTGTCCAGCCACGTGAAAAGCCGCTCCCAGTCGTCGACCGAGAGGTCGACCTCGTAATGGCCTTGGCGCAACAGCGCGACGAGCGGGCTGGTCTGGGCCGCGCCGGCACCGGGGATCGATCGGCCTTGGGTGTAACGGGCCAGCACGTGCTCGCGCAGGCTCGGGCTGCCGTAGTCGACCAGCGAGTCGTAGGCTTTGGCGGGCGAGAGATCGGGCTTCGCGCCCTCGGGGCCGGGCTTGTGGCACGCGACGCACCGGGCGTCGAGCACCGGGCCGACCAAGGTGGCGAAATCGAGCGGCCAGGAACCTTCGGGCGCGGGCGCGATCTTCGAGGGCGCCCGGCCCATGGCCACGGCGACGTGGGCGGGAGGCGACGTGTTGCGCGGCTCGTGGCATCCCACGCACGTGAAGGTCTGCCCCGGCTGCACGTACACGGCGCTTCGCATGGTCTGCACCGCCGTCCCTTTGTCGTCGAGCGCCTGGAGGAAGAAATTGACGCCCGCCGGAACGTGGAAGTACGCCGATCCGTCGTCCTCGACCGGCACCGTGCCCAGGACGACCTTGCCCGGGTCGTCGCGCGTCAACCCCATGCTCGGGTAGTTCATCGTGGGATGGGTCTTCACCGGAATGCCCACCAGGCGCAGGCGCCGGATCGTTCCTCGGGGAACCGACTCCAGCCCCTCGTACACGTTCACCAGCAGCATGCGGCCCTCCTGGTCGGTGGCCTCCCAATCGACCAGGGAGCTTACGGTAGGCGGCTTGGGACGCGAGCGGATCGGCAACGGGCACTCGCTGCTGATCTCGCGATCGCGGTACAGCAACTCGAGGCTGCCGAAGGCGTCGAACAGGTAGAGGCCCAGGTCGTTGGGCGGTCCCGGCATGCCCCAGTGCGGCCGGGGCGTGCCGGGCGGCAGCGGGGCCGCGCTCCACGCGGTCAGATAGTGCTCTTCGGAGAGCGGGTACGGGCTGGTGAAGTAGGTCTGCGGCCAGCCCTCCGACTCGGGGAACGCGACCTCGGGCGTGAGCCGGGTCATGGCCGCTTCGCCGTCGAACGCGCACCCCGGATCGAGCAGCACGAGGCTGCCGCCGGTAAAGGCGTGATGCCCCGAGGCCGTGAAGATCAGCTTCTGCGAACGCGGAATCGCCCGGACCTCGAACACGCAGTGGGGATTGACCGTGTAGTTGCCGAACACGGCCCGGGCCCCGGTTCCGTCGGGCAGGGTCGACCAGAGGCTCATGTAGGGCATGTTGTGCCGGTCGACGTAGTCCCAGCGGGCGTAGAGGATTCGGCCGTCGGCGGCGATGCTGGGGGTCCACTCGAACATCTCGAAGGCCGAGATCTGCCGCAGCCGGTTCCCCTCGCAGTCCATGGTGTGCAGCGTGTAAACGGCCACGGGCCGCTCGGGTCCGCCGCCGCAGCGAACGTAGCTGTCGGGCAATTGGCCGTCGCGGCTCCGTTGGCCGCTTGCCTGACCGCACTGGAGGTGCTGCCCGCGCCGCGTCGACAGAAACACGACGTCGCCGTCGGGCAAATACCGCCCGTCGAAGTCGTCGTACTTGCCCCGAGTCAGGCGGCGCAGCCCCGTGCCGTCGAGGCGCATCTCGTAGAGGTGATAGAAGGCGTCTTCGGGCACGTTCTCCTTGTTGAGCTTGTCGGGCTCGTCCTTCAAGCCGGGGTAGTGCTTCGCATAGGCGAACAGCACCTTGGTGCCGTCGTACGAGAGGTCGGGCCGCAGAAAACTGCCCGGGGCGAAGCCGTGCGTGAGGCAGCGGAGCCTCGGGGCCTCGGACTTGAAATCCTCGAGCACGTAGACGCCTCCGCCCGGCCGCGAGAACCAGCCGTAGTATTGGTCGGACATGTGCGTGAACGAACCCGGCACGCGCTTGACGAACAGCAGATCGTCGAAGTCCAGCAGCGGGTTGGCCAGGGCCATGCGGCGCACGGCCCACCGGGCCCGCACGTACAGGTCGCGGCGGACCGCGGCGGGGGCGTCCTCCGTCAAGGTGCCGAGTGCCTCGGCGACCCGTCCGACGATCGCCTCGTGCTCGTCGACGTCGGCCCCGTGCCGGCGCAGGTCTTCGGCCAGGGCCAGTCCGCGCCGGACGACCTCGCCGATCGGATAGGCCGGCTCGCCGTCGTCCACGGTTTCGGGCTCGACGCGCACCGGCCGCCTCGACCAGGGGCTCGTGCTCGACTGGTCGGCGGGACGGTTCAGGGCAACGTTCGCCGCGTCGCCGACCCGGTAGACCTCGACCTCGTCGAGGTGAAGGTACTGCGGCCCGGGAAGCGCCAGGCGCACGAACCGGGCCAGCTTGCCCCGGGCCGGCACCGAGAGCGGCTTGCCGTCGGTTTGGCCGCCGAACCGGTACCCCTCGTGGCGATACAGTTCGCTCCACTCGTTGCCGTCGTCGGAAAGCAGCACCGCGATTCGCGCGGCGCGAGCCTCGACGTTGCCGTCGCAGCGGTTGTAGATCACGACGCGGTCGAGCGGCATGGGCTCGCCCAGATCGACCTGCCACCAGGGGTTCGCGTCCTGGCCGGTATGGAAGCCGTAGGTGCCGTCCTTGAGGCCGTCGACCGCGCCGGCGGCGTCGTCGCGGGTCGACAGCGCCGGCGGCGCCTGGTAGGGAGCCGCCGGCGGGAGTTTCCGAACCACGTCCTGGCGGAGCCAGTCGGCCTCGATCTGGTCTGGGGTGAGAACCGCCCCGGGGACCTCGCCCGCCGACGAGCGGCCGGTCCACGCGACAAGGAGCAACGTCGCTGCCCCGACCACGACGCACGCGATCAACACGGCGTTTCTCTGAGCCCGCATGGAATGCTCCTTCCGATGGAACCCTTGGCAACTCGCGGCCGGCACGGCTTCGCCCCGATCATGATAATCCAGCCCGGGGCCCGCCTCCATCCCGAACGGCCTTCGCCCGAGGGCTGGGAGGTTTGGAGACAATGCATCGCCACGTTTCAGTCGGTCGGATTGGGTAGACGGTACGACGGAGGTGGGAGCAACCTTTGGCTCGCCCGGAGGCCGGCGAGGTCGAGCAGTTCCTCCGCCGGCAGCACCGCGTCGACCCGACCGACGTCGATCACCACCGGGGCGGCCCCCAATTGGGGCAGTAGTGGCGGCGAAGTCGACGCATGCCGGGGGCCGCCAAGTGTCGGCTCGAACCGCCCAAATCGACCTGCGCCATGCCGAACGTCAGGCAGGTCCGCGTCAGGCGGCCCCGCCGCGCCTCGATGTCCCGCCCCGCCGCCTGCCGCTGCCAGCAATGCCGCATTTTCGAATCTCGGGTGCCGCCCAGATGGTCTTGCCGAGCGTTGCCCGATCGGATAGCATGAGCCGGTTCATCCTCCGGTCCGGGCGAACGGGGGCCTTGGAGCGATTCGTGACGGAAAGGATGCCGATTCATGCACGCGACTCTCGCCGAGCTTGCGGCGCTGGTTCACGGTCGACTGATCGGCGACGGCGATCTTTTGATTCGGGGGGCGGCGCCCCTGGGGGATGCCGGGCCGGGCGACATCACCCTCGTCGATAAGGCGGAACGCGGCAAACGGCTCCAATCGACCCGCGCCTCGGCGGCGATCACTCCCCGTTCGTTCGTAACCAATGGGGTTCCCGTCATCCAGGTCGACGACGTCCACCACGCTTTTGCCGTCGTGGTGGCCCGATTCCGTCCCACGCCGCCGAGCAAGCGGATCGGCGTGAGCCCGCACGCGTGCGTCAGCCCGACGGCCAGGCTCGGTGCCGACGTCGACGTCCATCCGTTCGCCAGCATCGGCGACGATGTCGAGATCGGCGACGGTGCCACGATCCATGCCGGCGTGCAGGTCATGGCCGGTTCGAAGATCGGGCCCAACGCCACGATCTTCCCCAATGCCGTATTGTACGAGAACACGGTGATCGGGCCCCGTTGCGTGATCCACGCGGGGGCCGTGCTGGGAGCCTACGGGTTCGGGTACTGCTGCGAACAGGGACGCCACCGGCTTTCGGCCCAATTGGGCAACGTCGTCCTCGAGGCCGACGTCGAGGTCGGGGCGGGCGTGACGATCGATCGGGGAACGTACGGCTCGACCACGATCGGCGAGGGAACCAAGATCGACAACCTCGTCATGGTCGCCCACAATTGCCACATCGGGCGCCACAACATGCTCTGCGCCCAGGTGGGCATCGCCGGCAGCACCTCGACCGGCGACTACGTCGTCATGGCCGGCCAGGCGGGCGTGCGCGATCACGTGCACATCGGCGATCGGGCCATGCTCGGCGCCAAGGCGGGCGTCATGAACAACGTCCCCGACGGCGCCCGCTTCGTGGGCATCCCCGCCACGCCCGAACGCGAGCAGATGGTCAAGCAGGCCGCCCTGGCCAAGCTGCCCGACATGCGCCGCCAACTCAAGAAGCTCCAGGCCGCCATCGACCAGCTCACCGAGGCCCGACGAGTCGAAAACCGCTAGGAAGGAAGTCCGTTCCATGGGGGCAACGGATCACAACGCGACTTGGCCCGGCCCGGTTCGGCGCCCGCCCGAGCGCATGGGCCTCATTGCCGGATGGGGCCGATTCCCCCTCGCCGTCGCCCGGGCACTGCGCCGCCAAGGCTCGCGAACCTATTGCCTGGGCGTGGTCGGGCACGCCGATCCCGGCCTGGCCGAACTCTGCCACGACTTCCGCACGAGCGGCCTGGCCCGGTTCGGCGGGGCGGTCCGCTACTTCCAACGCCACGGCGTGACCGACGCGGTGCTTGCCGGCAAGATCCACAAACGGCTCCTGTTCCAGCCCTGGTTCGTGCTCCGTCACCTGCCCGACCTGCGGACCGTCCGCGCATTTTTGCCCCATTTCCTCACGAAGCAAAAGGACTGCAAGGACGACTCCTTGCTGCTGGCCGTGGTCGATCTGTTCGGCTCCGAGGGCATCCGCGTGGGCCCCGCCACCGATTACGCTCCCGAACTGCTGGTCAAGGCGGGCCGGCTCACGCGGCGCGAGCCCTCGTCGAGTCAGAGCAAGGACATCCGCTTCGGCTGGGAGATCGCCAAGCAGATGGGCCGGCTCGACGTGGGCCAAAGCGTGGCCGTCAAAAACCGGGCCGTGCTGGCCGTCGAAGCCGTCGAGGGCACCGACGAGTGCATCCGCCGCGCCGGCGCCCTGTGCCCCGCCGGCGAATTCACCGTGGTCAAGGTCGCCAAGCCCCAGCAAGATATGCGCTTCGACGTGCCCACCGTCGGCCTCGGAACGCTCGAGACCATGGTCGCGTCGGGCGCCCGGGTGCTGGCCGTCGAGGCCGGCATGACGATCCTGCTCGACCAGGAGGAATTCGTCGATTTCGCGAACCGCAACAAGCGGGTCGTCGTAGCAATCGAAGATCCCACCGCTCGGCCCGGCGACCTCGCCCCGCCGGCCGATCGGGCGAACGAACCATGAGGGCGAACTTCCCGGAGAGTGCGCGTCCGTCGAGGGAAAGGTAGAAGAACCCGGGACGCCCGCCGCCAATCCCGCGGCAGCGGTCGTCTCTCCCGCATCGAGTCCCACCCTTCTGTGCTCTATTCGCTGCACCCCGCCAAACGACGCTGACCGACGCGCCTCTCCGGGATTCTCTTCTCGCCGTTCGACGCCACGACGAGCACGAACGGCGCGTCGACCCGCCGCGCAGCCCGCCGCGCGCCGGTGCCGCGTACCCCACTCTCATCGACCTGGGCCGCGTGCGCGCCGGTTCGCGGCGTCTGTGGGCGCCAACCGGCCGGAAACGAGGATTCGCGACACCACCGGAGGGGATTTGTGGGCGCCAACCGCCGCGAAACGCGGATTCGCATCCCCACCCGAGGGGATTTGTGGGCGCCAACCGGCGCGAAACTCGGATTCGCGTCCCCACCCGAGGGGATTTGTGGGCGCCAACCGGCGCGAAACCCGAATTCGCGACACCACCGGAGGGGATTTGTGGGTGCCAACCGGCGCGAAACCCGGATTCGCGTCCCCACCTGAGGCGATTTGTGGGCGCCAACCGGCGCGAAACGCGGATTCGCGTCCCCACCCGAGGGGATTTGTGGGCGCCAACCGGCGCGAAACGCGGATTCGCGTCCCCACCCGAGGGGATTTTTGGGTACCAACCGGCGCGAAACGCGGATTCGCGTCCCCACCGGAGGCGATTTGTGGGCGCCAACCGGCCGGAAACTCGGATTCGCGTCCCCACCCGAGCGGATTTGTGGGCGCCAGGCCAGCGAGATTCGGATTGGTGACGCCATGCGAGGGGGATTGTGGGTGCCAGGGGCCCGGAAACCCGGTTTCGGGGCCCGACCGAGGGGACTTGTGGGCGCCAGCCAACTCTGCCGATCGCCACCTCTCGCCTCCGCGGCTGGGCTGTGCGTGTCGAACGCCGCATTGCGCCCTGGCGCGGCGTGTGCCCGGGCTGGTCGAACCGGTTGGTCAACGGACGGTCCATTCTGCATATCTCCCCCAGTCGAGTTGCCTTGCCGACATCGCGCCGACAACCGCGCGGCCCGCCGGCCGCGCGGGTGCGCGGCCAGACCGGCACTGCACACGGCTGGCCGGCCCGCTCGCGCCGCCCGGCTGCTCCGGCCGGGCATGGTGTTCCTTTGTCCACCTATCATGCGCGATCGCCCGGAGAAAGTCAAACCCCGATTTGTGCCCGACAACCGACCCCATCGCCCGGGCCACTCGACAGGCTTGCCGGCTCAACCGCCCCCGAGAGCCTCCCGACCGGCGATTCCGGGGGGCGGCAAGAAGGGCCTCGGGCCGCAAGTCGTTGCGGTCGTTAGGGTTTTGGGAAGCTGGCCCCCCGGCTCGAACTGCGCCCGACGCGGATCGATGCTCGATGCCGTCCAGGCGCGCCCTGCAAGTCGCCCCAGTTCTTGCCGTGATCTCCGGAGGGCAAGCGAACCGGGGCCGGCCGACTGCCCAATCGCTGTCCGCTCCCGCAAGCGAAATGCGATTTCTGCTATAGAGTCTCAGCCAGCGATGACGGGATAGCTCACCCGGGGGCTTCACGATGCATGTCGCTCGCGATGCTCGATCGGGTCGCACCCCAGGGCAAGCATGTCTGCGGGCTGCGACCGCACCCAAACCCACAATCCCCAACCCGCACCGGCAGCCGATGCGATCGCGCCCTTCCCGCCGCCGAACCGGGGAAACGCACTGCCACGCGTTCAGGCCGTTCTTCGACCGCTCCCACGTGCCCACAAGGATCGCGCGCACCTGCGGACCGGATTCCCACGTAGCCCGTCCGCCTCTCCGACACTCTGTCGCCCCGGGCGACACCTCAACCGCGCGCCTCGCCCTCCCTTCGGAAGCCCGGCACCCCCCTTCGGTCGCCCAAAAGTGGTCCCCGTATCTCGGCTCGTCTGGTAGAATCTCCACTTAGCAACGCGCACGCCGCAGCAAGCTCCGCGGCAACGTTCAAAGGCGTTCTATCGCTCATTGCAGCACGACGACGGTGCACCCAACGGCGTGTGAGTTGTCCTGTACCGGGAGGCTTCTACGGTGAACCTGGTCCGCAACACAGGTGCCGACCGAGTCATCGAGCTGATTCGCCCAGGAATCAGTCGCGGTCATCGACTCGACATGCTTACCCCCGCCTTGTCGCTTTTCGCCTTTGCGGAGGTCAGCCGCGAGCTGCGCGAACTGGAAGGCTGCCGCCTGGTATTGCCGCCGAACGGCTCCGATCTTGCCGTTCTGGGCACGGCTGCCGACCGCCCCGCCCGCAACCGCCTGCAATCCCGCTGGCTGGCGAAGCGTCTGCTCCAGTGGATCGAAACCAAGGCGGAAGTCCGCCGCGCCTTGGGGCCGATCCCGCAAGGCGCGTTTGTGATCCGCGATTCAAACGGCCGCCCCGTACGGGCCCTCCTCGGTTCACTGGCGTTCAGCACGGAGGGCCTCGGCTTGACGCCGGGCAACCCGATGAGCCTGATCCAGGCGTCCGAGACACCCGATGAGGCGTCGTTACTGAGCCAATGGTTCGATGCGCAGTGGTCGGCGCTTGCGCCCGACCCCGCCTCGAAGAGCGGATTGATCGACGGCTTGAAGGAACTGGCCGGGAACCGCGACCCGTGGCTGGTCTACGCGCTCGTCCTACATCACATCTTCCGCGAGCGAGGCGACGAGCTGGACGAGGAGCGCGTGGTCAAGACCGCGACGGGCATCCGAAACACGGTCGTCTGGAAGAAACTCTTCAAGTTCCAGCGCGACGGCGTGGTCGGCGCGATCGACAAGCTCAACCGTTTCGGCGGCTGCATCATCGCCGACAGCGTGGGCCTCGGGAAAACCTTCGAGGCCCTGGCGATCATCAAATACCACGAGCTGCGCAACGACCGTGTCCTCGTCCTCTGCCCCAAACGCCTGCGCGACAACTGGACGCTCTACAAGGCCAACGACCGGCGCAACTTCCTGGCGCCCGACCGCTTCAACTACGACGTGCTCAACCACACCGATCTTTCGCGCGACGACGGGCTTTCGGGCGACATCAACCTGGCACACGTGAACTGGGGGAATTACGACCTGGTCGTCATCGACGAGTCGCACAACTTCCGCAACAAGAGGACGCCGCGCCAGGGCGGCGAGACCCGCTACGATCGGCTCATGCGCAAGATCATCAAGGAGGGCGTGAAGAGCCGCGTCCTCATGCTCTCGGCGACGCCGGTCAACAACCGCATGGCCGACCTACGCAATCAGATCGCCTTCGCCACCGAGGGAGACGACACGGCCCTGCTCGACCACGGCATCGCCAGCATCGACAGCACCACCCGCCTGGCGCAGAAGCAGTTCAACCGGTGGCTCGACCTGCCCGACGGCGAGCGCACCCCCTCGCGGCTCATCGAGATGCTGGGCTTCGACTACTTCACCCTGCTGGACCTGCTCACCATCGCGCGGTCGCGCAAGCATATCGAGAAATACTACGGGATCGCCGAGACCGGGCGCTTTCCGGAGCGTCTGAAGCCGATCAACATCAAGGCCGACGTCGACCTCGCGGGAGAGTTTCCGCCCATCGCCGACATCAACCTCGAAATCCGCAAGCTGAATCTGTCGGCCTATGCGCCCCTTCGGTACGTGCTCCCTCACAAGCAGGAGGCCTACGACAAGAAGTACGGCACCGAGGTCAAAGGGGGCACGGGCTTCTTTCGCCAGGTGGACCGCGAGGAGAGCTTGATCCACCTGTTGCGCGTCAACGTGCTCAAACGCATGGAAAGCGCCGTGCCCGCGTTCGCGCTGACCCTCCAGCGGCAGTTCCGCGACGTGGAGGCGACGCTGGCGCGGATCGAGAACCACGCCGAAGAGTTGGAGGAAATTGACATCGAGGACGTGGATATCGACGATCCCGCCTTCGAGAGCCTCCTGGTCGGCCGCAAGGTCAAGGTCCTCCTCAAGGACGTCGACCTGATCCGCTGGAAGCAGGACCTGATCGAGGACCGCAACCGGCTGGCCAACCTGCTGGCCGCCGCCCGGCAGGTTGACGCCGCGCGGGACGCGAAGCTCGCGGCGCTGCGCGAGATGATCGAAGACAAGTGCCGCAACCCCATCAACCCCGGCAACCGGAAGGTGATCGTCTTCACCGCCTTCGCGGACACCGCCCGCTACCTGTACGACCGGCTCGCTCCCTGGGCCAAGAGAACGCTCGGCATCGACTCGGCGCTCGTGACCGGCACGGGGAGCAATCAGACGACCCGCGAGGGGCTGCGGAAGGACCTTTCCTCCATCCTCTCGGCCTTCTCGCCGCTCTCCAAGGAGCGCCCCGAGGAGTATTCCGGCGAGGGCGAGATCGACCTGCTCATCGGAACCGACTGCATTTCCGAGGGACAGAACCTCCAGGACTGCGACTGGCTCATCAACTACGACATCCACTGGAACCCCGTGCGGATCATCCAGCGCTTCGGCCGCATCGACCGCATCGGCTCGCCCAACGAGCGCATCCAGCTTGTGAACTTCTGGCCCAACATGGAACTGGAGGAGTACATCAACCTCGAGCAGCGCGTGAGCGGGCGCATGGTGCTCTTGGACATCTCGGCCACCGGCGAAGAGAACCTCATCGAGCAGCAGTCCGGCAACCAGATGAACGACCTCGAGTACCGCCGCAAGCAGCTCCTCAAGCTCCAGGACGCGGTCATCGACCTGGAGGACCTCTCGACCGGCGTCTCCATCGCCGACCTGACGCTCACCGACTTCCGCATCGACCTGGCGGAATACCTCAAGGCCCATCCGGGCGTGCTGGAGAACCTACCGCTAGGAACCTGCGCGGTCACGACGACCACCGAGGCCGAAATCCCGCCCGGCGTCATTTTCTGCCTGCGGGCGGAAGGCGACGCCGCCAAGCGGACCACCGAGGCCGGGTATCCCCTCGCGCCGCACTACATGGTCCACGTGGGCGAGGACGGCACGGTCTTCCTGCCCTACACCCAGGCCAAGCAGACGCTCGACCGGTTGAAGCGTCTGTGCCTTGGGCGCGACATGCCGGACGCCGGGGCCTGCGCCCGATTCGATAAGGCCACGAAGCAGGGCGAGGACATGCGCGCCGCCCAAGGGCTTCTATCCGCCGCCGTGGCCTCGGTGGTGGGGAAAAACGAAGAGCGGGCCGTGGCGAGCCTGTTCACGCCAGGCGGCACCCATGCCCTCAAGGGCGAATTCGCCGGGACCAACGACTTCGAGGTGATGGCCCGGCTCGTGATCCTGCCGGAGGCCGCCGAATGAACGCCGCCGACGTGATTGCAGCCCTGAATCTTCCCGCAAGCGCGCAAGTGGAGCGGCGCGTCCCGAAGAAGCTCCTGCTCGAAAACGGCGCGCCCACCGCCGCTGACAAGCGGCATATCAACGACGGAATCGAGGAACTCTTCTGGATCGCGGCGCTGAAGCCCACGACCATCGGCGTTCCTGAGTACCGCGACGCGGAGCGGGAATACCTCGAAATCGCCGTGCTGCGGTTCAGCCTCCGAGCCGGAGCCAAGGCGGCGCGCCTCGTGGAGCTGGTCCACCGCGCCGTGCCCTATCCGCTTCTGCTCTTGACGGAGCACGGCGGGCAGGTGGTCTTCTCGACCGCCCACAAACGCTGGGCGCAGAACGAGGCGGAAAAGACGGTGCTCGATGGCGAGGTGGTCGCCGCCGAGTGGGAGAACGGGAGCGAGGCCCCGCACCTTGAAGAGTTCCGCGCGGCGCTGGCGTTGGAGCGGCAGCCGCACGGGACCCTGCGCGCCCTCTACCAGGGCTGGATGGATACGCTGGTCGCCTTCGAGGCCGCCAGGCTGACGGGCTGTTTCAAACCCGCCGCGGATGCCCAACAAGCCAGCGCGCGGCAGGAAGCGCTTCGGGAGTGCGCGCGCCTCGAAACGGAGATGGCGCGCCTGCGCGCGGCGGCGGGGAGAGAGAAGCAGATGGCGCGCAGGGTGGAACTGAACATGGAACTCAAACGAATCGAGGCCGCCCACGCTTCGGCACAGGCGAGACTATGATCTCACGCGGAGACGCGGAGACGCGGAGAAGATTGGGATGAAAGAGATTGACGACATAACCGGGCAGATTGTCGATTTGGCGTATCGGCTGCATACGGGGCTTGGGCCGGGACTGCTGGAGTCCGTCTATGAAGCCATTCTTGCCCGAGACCTTGAACGACATGGGCTCAAGATCGAGCGACAGAAGATCGTGACATTCGAGTATGAAGGCATGCGTTTTGAGGAAGGGTTGCGTCTGGATCTGCTGGTGGAAGACCGCGTCATTGTCGAACTGAAATCCGTGGAGAAGATGGCGCCCGTTCATCCAAAGCAACTCTTGACATATCTTCGCTTGATGAACCTGCCCGTTGGGCTTCTGATCAACTTCGGCGCGGCTACCCTTAAGGAAGGCATCCAGCGCGTGGTCAACAACTATAAGCCCTCTCCTTCCGCGTCTCCGCGCCTCCGCGTGAACCGACAATTCAAGGAACAGCCATGAAGAAAATCGAGGCCAACGATCCCGAAACCAAATCGTCCGACCTGGTGTCGGAGAACGTCGCCAAGCTCAAGGCGCTCTTCCCCGAACTGGTCACCGAGGGCCCCGACGGCGCGTCGGTCAACGTGGACGTGCTCAAGCAACTGGTGGGCGACCGGAGCGTCACCGACGCCGACGAGAAGTACGGCCTCACCTGGCACGGCAAGCGCGCCGCCCGCCGCCTCGCGCTGACGCCCTCGACCGGCACCTTGCGGCCCTGCCCCGAGGAAAGCGTCGACTGGGAGACCACGCAAAACCTGATGATCGAAGGCGACAACCTCGAAGTGCTGAAACTCCTCCAGAAGAGCTACGCCGGCAAGGTAAAACTCATCTACATCGACCCACCGTACAACACCGGTAAGGATTTCGTCTACCCGGACAACTTCCAGGACAACATCCGGAACTACTTGGAGCTGACCGGGCAGGTCGAGGGTGGCCAGAAGATGAGCAGCAACACCGAGGCCAGCGGACGATTCCACACCGACTGGCTGAATATGCTTTATCCTAGGCTCAAACTGGCCAGGCACCTGCTTCGGGATGACGGCTCCATTTTTATAAGCATCGACGAAAAAGAGCTTCAGCATCTACGCCTTCTCTGCAACGACGTGTTCGGGGAGGAATGCTTCGTTGCCGTGCTTACTGTTCTCTGCAACCCGAAGGGCCGATCCCAAGACAAGTATTTCGCCACGAATCATGAATACGTACTCGTCTATTCGAAGTCCGTGCTCCCGACGGGTTTCTTCGCAATCGCAAAAGACGAGGAGCAAATCGAAGCTGAGTACCCCGAGGAGGACGAGGGGGGCAAGTATCGCCTATTGGAGCTTCGGAACACGCATAGAGAGTTCGGGAAGCACAACAGGAGAAACCTCTTCTATCCTCTGTTTACGAACGAGGACGGAGAGGTGTCTCTAGAAAAGGAAAAGGGCTGGCACGAGGTTCTCCCGATTTGGGATGACGGTTTTGAAGGGTGCTGGACTTGGGACGCCAATAAGACCGCACGAGATATCGACTTGCTGGTTGGGCAAACGGTCAACGGCCGCTGGAAGATTTACCGAAAGGGATACGCGAGCGGTGCTGATCGCATGCTCAAGACGATCCTAGTTGACAAGACCTACTACACCGAGCGAGGCCAGAAGGAATTCAACGCGCTGTTCAAAACCAAAGCCAAGCTCTTTCAATCGCCAAAGTCCCCCTTTCTGCTGTCACAACTTTTTCAAACGTGCACAGTGGATTCTGACATCGTCCTCGATTTCTTCGCGGGTTCCGGCACCACAGGCCACGCGGTCATGGCGCAAAACAGCGCCGACGGCGGCAAGCGCCGCTACATCCTCGTCCAGCTCCCCGACCCGCTCCACCCGGACAACAGGGACCAGAAGGTGGCCGCAGAGTTCTGCAGGAAGCAGAAATTGTCGCCCAACATTGCCGAACTCACGAAGGAGCGCCTGCGCCGGGCCGCCAGGAAGATCAAGGAAGAGAACCCCATGTTCGCGGGGGACCTGGGCTTCCGGGTCTTCAAGCTCGATTCCACGAACATCCGCGAATGGGAGCCGAAGCGCGAGGACCTGGCGCAAACCCTTGCGGAGTCCATCGAGCACCTGAAGACCGACCGTAGCGAGGCGGACATCCTCTACGAACTGCTGCTCAAGCTCGGCCTCGACCTCTGCGTCCCGATGGAGAAGAGAGAAGTCAGCAGTCAGGAGACCGAGGGGGAGAGCCACACGGTTCATGCGATTGGGGGCGGGGTGTTGATGGCGTGCTTGTCGGAGAAGATCGGGCGGGAAGACGTGGAGGCGGTCGGGCAGGCGATCGTCGAATGGCACAAGGCGCTGGCCCCGGCGGGCGATACGACCTGCGTCTTCCGCGACAGCGCCTTCGCCGACGACGTGGGCAAGACGAACATGGCCGCCATCCTCGAACAGAACGGCATCGCCAATGTCCGGAGTCTGTAGACTCCCGCGGAGCCTCAGAGGCGCGGAGAAGGCGGAGAGAAAAAGCAATGAAGCATATCGATGACGTTACAGGGGAGATTGTTGACGCGGCGTACCAACTGCATACCGGGTTGGGACCGGGCTTGCTGGAATCCGTCTATGAAGCCGTCCTGGCGCGCGACCTGGAACGGCGGGGACTGAAGGTCGAGCGGCAGAAAACGGTGACCTTCGAGTACGACGGCATGCGTTTCGAGGAAGGATTGCGGTTGGACCTGTTGGTGGGAGACCGTGTAGTCGTGGAACTCAAATCCGTGGAGAAGATTGCCCCCGTTCATCCCAAGCAACTTCTGACCTATCTGCGCCTGATGGACCTTCCGGTGGGGCTCTTGAACCATTTCGGTGCCGCCACGCTCAAGGAGGGGATTCAGCGCGTCGTAAACAATTACCAACCCTCCGCGTCTCCGCGTCTCCGCGTGAACCAAAGGAATCCGCAATGAAGTTGCATTTCGAGCCCAACCTGCGCTATCAGCGCGACGCCATCGAGGCGGTCTGCGACCTCTTTCGGGGGCAGGAGATCTGCCGCACCGAGTTCACGGTTACGCGGGACCCGCTGGACCCGCAACGCCGCCTGTTCGACATGGGCGACCTCGGGATCGGCAACCGGCTGACCCT
>Ga0334901_1001484_pt1 | contig 24399 bp, 22 predicted proteins | sample GraSluR3_MG_3_FD_207216 | JGI IMG/M metagenome (GOLD analysis project Ga0334901, IMG submission 207216) | Sludge microbial communities from methane-producing bioreactor in Wageningen University, Netherlands - Granular Sludge_15_08-R3 | ecosystem: Engineered > Bioreactor > Anaerobic >... | reverse complement strand
ACCTGGGACTTTGGAGGCAGCACTCAAAATATTGAGCTTGGCTTTGTGAATCCCAATCTCTATGATACGGACATCCTTTGGGGCACGAATGTATATTACACCAAAAAGAGCTGGAGTGCATTTTACTACGAGATTCTCACCCGCGGCGGATCGGTTCGCCTGGGGCAATCGATACCTTGGGTGGATCGTACCCGCGCTTCGATCGGCTATTCTTTCTATAGCAAAAAATATAACGTTACAAATGTTTCTGCGATCTATGCCGATAGCCTGGCAAATGCTACCCTGATCGAGCTGGATAAGCTTGGCTGGCGCTATACTTCGGCAGTAAATTTCACTCTCAGCCGGGATACCCGGGACAACATCTTCTTCCCCACCAAGGGTTCTCAGATTACGCTGTTCTCGGAGGTCGCAGGTGGCCCCTTTATGGGCGACTTTGATTATTTCAAGCAGATTGCGCAGGTGAATTGGTATGCCGAAGCGTGGCAAAAGCTAACCTTACGCACGAAATGGCGTTTTTCCTATATCACACCTTTTGGGGATTCAGAAGATGCTCCGCCGGACGAGAAGTTTTATCTGGGAGGAACTGGAGCGGACGGCATTCGCGGATATCCTGATCGTTCGATCGGCCCAGTAGGTGGTGGCACCAGAGCGATCATCTTTTCCACGGAACTGGGCTATCCCATCGCCGGAGATCAGATCATCGGAGTCGGCTTCTTCGATGCCGGAGATAGCTATAATAAGCTGCGTGACTTCAACTTTATGGATTTCAAGAAAGGCATCGGTGCCGGAATCCGGATTCGGAGCCCCTTTGGCCTGATCGGCTTTGACTATGCCTACAGTGTGGAAGATCGCAGCTGGGAGCCTCACCTGCAATTTGGGACGACTTTCTAAGCGATGAAATACAAACATCTTTTTGGTCCGGTAAACTCCCGAAGATTGGGCATCTCTCTGGGCATCGATCTGGTTCCCTATAAGTATTGTCCCCTGAATTGTGTATATTGCGAAGTGCAAAGCACAACGCATTTGCAGACAACGCGTGAGGAGTTTTTTCCCACGTCCGAGATCTTAAGCGAGCTGGATAGTTTTATGCAGAGCAAGCCGCATCTGGATTACATTACTTTTTCCGGGGCAGGCGAACCTACACTGAACAGCTCGATCAAAGCGATCATCAGCCATATCAAAGAGCACTATCCGGACTACAAGCTGGCACTACTCACAAATGGAGTGCTGCTATCGGATGAGGCGCTATTGGAAGAGATTCTCCCCTGTGACCTGATCTTGCCATCTCTGGATGCTGGGAGTCAGGAAATCTATGAGAAAATCAATCGCCCCAAACCAGGGTTGAAGGTTGAGGATCAGATAGCCGGGCTCAAAGAACTGCGAAAACGCTATGCTGGTCAGATCTGGTTGGAAGTCTTCGTAGTTCCGGGCGTCACCGATACGCCTTCTGAACTGCAGCTTTTGCGCCAAGCCATCCTGGAAATCTCTCCTGATCTGGTGCAGCTAAATTCACTGGATCGTCCCGGTACGGAAGAATGGGTAGAAGCAGCACCCACACACCGCCTCAAGGAGATAAAAGCATACTTTGCTAAAGAACTGAAGATGCCGATTGAGATCATCGCCAAGATCAAGTATCAACCAGGAACGACCGTGATGGATGAAGAGATTGTGCATTTGATCCGGGGAACCATCACCCGTCGTCCTTCCACAGCTGAAGATCTGGCAGCCATGCTGGATATCCACATCAATGAGATTTCCAAGATTCTACGTGAATTGAACAACGATGGTAAGCTGCATGCAGAACGCAAAGCCAGAGGAGTTTTTTATACATGGAACCGTTAGCGCATAATACTGCCATCATCACTGGAGCCGGGCATGGGCTGAGAATGGGTGGCGAGATCAAAAAGCAGTTTCGCATGCTCTGTGGAATCCCGATTTTGATCCGCACTTTGGGTCCCTTTTTCGCCTCACCACTTGTATCCAGCATCATAATCACCGCTCCTGAAAGCGAGCTGGAATATACAGAGCAGTTGATCCACCAATTCTTTGACCCTGCTACAAAGCCTTTTTTGGTGATTGCCGGAGGGCTCGAAAGGCAGGACAGTGTCTTTGGCGCACTGCAAGCTTGCCCAGAGGATACACAAATGGTGTTTATCCACGACGCTGTGCGTCCCTTTATCACTTTGGATCTGATCCGTGAATTGCACGATGCCGCGATCAAAGAAAAGGCGGTGGTCCCTGCAGCTCGCCTCAAGAATACGATCAAGCAAGTATCTGGAGAATATCTTCAGCAGACCCTGGTGCGGGATCGTCTGGTGCAGGTCTTTACTCCTCAGGTCTTTGACTTCAAACTTCTGCGCGAAAGCTATAGCAAAGCTTATGCCGATGGCTATATCAGCACGGATGATGCGGCGCTCGTTGAGCATTATGGTGCAAAAGTGCGCTACCTGCTGACCAGCGATCTGAATATAAAGATCACTGATGAATGGGATCTGACTCTGGCACAACTCCTGATTGATAACAACATAATTATATAGATAAGAAGGGATTACTATGATAACAAAACTACTGATGAAACTTTCCAAATTCGAGATCAGGATTCCCTTGATCATTCCAGGTCTGGGCTGTGGCGTATTGGGCATGGCCCTACCCAAGGTTTCATTAAAACTTGGGGCACACGCATCCCGTCTGCTCAAAGCGCTGGAATATCGGGGCTACGACAGCACGGGAGCTGCCTTTTTGGGCAAAGACAAAAAGATCACTTTGCTCAAAGACGTAGGCGCCCCCTCCACTTTGGTAAAAACCCTAGGAATCGAAAAAGAAAGCGGCAAGATCTTTTGTGGGCAAGTGCGCTGGGCTACTTTTGGCTCGGTGGACAAGATCAATGCCCAACCCCATGTCGTGAAATGCAAGCGGCATATCTTTGGCGCACACAATGGCAACATCACCAATACCCGCGAGCTCAAAGCATTCCTCAGCATGGAAGGGCATACTGTACTTTCGGACAACGATGGCGAGATGCTTGTGCACAGCGTCGAACACTATTTTGACATCGAGCTAAACAAATTCAGAAAAGAGCCGGATTCTGCCACCAGAAAGGCATGCATGCGACGCGCCATCACCAAAGCCGCCGAGCAGATGGTGGGCTCCTATGCCGCGGTAATCGTGGATCCACAGACCGAGACCTCCTGGGCAATCAAAGCCGGATCCAGCCTATACTTTGGCATCGGTGAGATCGATGGCCTTCCCTTTTCTCTGGCATCCAGTGACCTCACAGCGGTATTGCGCTTTACCAAGCATTTAGTACGGCTCAGAGAGGGCGAATTTGTGGAGTATGATGCAGACAGCTATCAGGTATATGCTCAGAAGAACCTGAAGTTCAAACATTTGGGCGAGGCTGATGAAATCTATGCTCCCAGAGATAAGATCGATGTCAAGGCCGTCTACTCCAAACTTCGGGCAGAAGACGTGGAGCTCTTGCCAGATTTTGAGTACTTCATGGAACAAGAGATCTATGCTCAAAGCGAATCCACCGGTAAGCTGATCAAGCTCTTCCAGGGCGGATCAAACTCTGGCCGCTATATGCTCAAAGAAATTGATGCCGCAGGAGTAAGGGATTATCTGACCCAATCCATGCTGGAGATCGCCGGAGCGCCTCATTTGGAAGATAAGATCAATAAATATAACGCTCTATGCAAGTCCCCAGAGATAGCAAAGCTTATGGAGCATGCCGAAAAGAACTATACTGCCATCTTTGATGTGGTGGTCAAGGAAGGCTTTGACAAAAAGTATTTCTTCTCAAACGAGAAAAACGTCTTTATCGAGCTGATCGGGGAGGAATTTGACCGCAAGCGCCTCTTTGTCTCCAAAGCCTTGGATAGCATCGCTGAAGCCATCGATGTGCAGGAATTTGAGTACAGCGTGCAAAACTTTCTTGGCCAGATCAAAAATACTATTCAGAATAACCGCAATGCCTATTCCATCGCCTGTGGGACGTCGTTTCATGCCACCAAGATCGCAGCGCTCTTTTTCAACGAGATTGCCCGCATCGAGATGATCCCCATCCTCCCCGGAGATTTTCGTGGTGAATTTTCGAACTGCATCAAGGATAATGACCTTATCATCGGAGTGTCTCAGAGCGGGGAAACCAAGGATCTCATTGATATCTTCAACGACATAGATTCCAAGGATCTCTCTGTGCGCAAAGTGGTATTGGTAAACAATATGAATAGCACACTCGGGCAGGAGAAGAGTGATGTGGCGATCCCCATATTGTGTGGCCCTGAGATTGCCGTACCCGCCACAAAGAGCTTCATGAATCAGATCACGCTCTTTTACTACCTCGCCATCCGCGCAGCCGATATGAAACTAAACGAAATGGATTGTAGCCTCAACGAGGAACAGAAAGCCCAGTGGGCAGCCATGATCCAAAAGCGCTACAAATCCCTGAACGACATCCCACTCTTGCTCAAAGAAACTGTAAATAAGACCGACGACATGATCGACAGCATGGCTGCCAGGATCTATATGGAGCCTTCCATGCACATACTCGCCACCAAGATCAGCGGAGTGGCAATGGAGGGAGCGCTAAAGATCCGGGAGACCGTGCTCAACCATGCCGAAGGCAGAGAAGCCAGTGAGTTCAAGCACGGCCCGAATACGATCCTGGGAAAGAACACTGTCTTTGGCGTGAAACACGTTCGCAGCCTGGTGCGCGCTTTCGGGCATATGATAGACAAGCTGGAAGAGCATGCAGACAGCATGAAGCTTGCCAATGAAGACCGCAAAAACTTGCTCAAAGCCATTGCGGACTATGCTTTTACTCACAATCATCCCTTCAATCTCTCACCCGAGGCGGCTAAACTTTTCAATAGCACGGTGAAGGATCAGGATTTCTTTGAGCCGCTATACCGAAACTACCCGCTGATCTACGTAACCGGTCCCGAAGAGAGGGATGTGAACCTCACTATCTCGCAGATCAATACCCACAAGATTCGTGGAGCAGACAGCTATGTGATCGCAGAGGAAAATGATAAGCTTATGAAAAACGCCTCTCTCAACCCCAAAGAAGGCTCATATTACGGCTGGGGATATATCATGTTGCCAAAGACTGGAGACAGCCTCATGACCTGTTTCTCTGCCACCATCGTGCTTCAGCTTTTGGCCCTGAGGATGAGCATCCGCAAGATGATGAAGCTTGATCTTTTGGGCGTCAGAGACCACGGGGTGCACCCGGATGTTCCCAAAAACGTTTCAAAATCGATAACGGTGGACTAGACGATGAGAATTGGTTTTGGATACGATGTACACCGCCTGACCCCGGGACGCAAGCTGATCCTGGGAGGAGTAGCGATTCCCTTTGACAAAGGGCTTTTGGGACATTCCGATGCGGACGTGCTCTTGCATAGCATCAGTGATGCCCTCTTTGGTGCCCTGGCTTTAGGAGATATCGGCAGACATTTTGCTGATACAGATCCCGCCTTCAAGGACATTGATTCACGGTTACTGCTCAGACGTTGTTACGAGATGGTGCTGCAGCAGAACTATGTGCTGGCAAATCTGGATGCTACGATCTGTGCGGCAGCCCCCAAACTTAGCCCTTATATCGAAGATATGCGCCGCATTTTGGCAGAAGACCTGCAATGCGACATCGAGCAGATCTCCATCAAAGCTACTACTGAGGAAGGGCTGGGCGTCTCCGGATGCGGAGAAGGCATGAGTGCCACCTCGGTAGTGCTAATCATGCCAAAATCATGAAAGCACTGGCAGTAATCGGTTATCATCACACTGGCAAAACTACTGCCGTTACAGCCATAGTGCGCTATCTAAGCGGGCTGGGCTATAAAGTGGCCACGATCAAGGATATCCACAGCGAGAAGTTTCGTGCTGATAGCCCCGGCAAAAACTCTGCCTTGCACATCGAAGCCGGTAGCATCCAAACCGTCGCCCGCGGTCTATATGACACCGCCGTCGTATATCCATATCCATTGCCTCTGCACGATATAGTGCCCAAGATCGAGGCAGACTTTTTGATCATTGAAGGCATGAAAGATGCGCCAATGCCCAAGATCGTCTGCGCAAAAGAACCAGCTGAACTGGATGAGCTGGTGGATGATTGCACCATTGGCATCAGTGGCAAAATTAGCGATGGGACATATTCTCATCCCAGATTGCCAGTATTGAGCGCGATCAGAGCAGAAAAAGATCTGGGAGAGCTGGTCTTACAGAAAAGCTTTGAGATTCTTCCCATCCCGGAGCCGGACTGTTGCAGCAGATGCGGTGGCACATGTTTTCAGATGGCAGCCGATATCGTGCAGGGGCGCAGAAATCGCGCGGATTGCGTTTTGGACCAAAAGAATAGCCTTAGCCTCAAAGTAGGTGGCAAAGAAGTGACGATCGTTCCCTTTGTGCAGGACATTCTGCAGGATTGCATTTTAGCGATCGTTAATAATCTGCGGGATATCGAAGCGGGTAAGGAGATCGAGATCAGGATCCATCATGAAGGCGAGTGAATATTTTTGTGAACGGGATCCGGTAGCTTTTCCGAAGTGGCAGAAAGCCACGGTGGGAATTGCCGGAGCAGGAGGCTTGGGCTCAAATGCCGCAATGATGCTGGCTCGTGCCGGAATCGGACGTTTGATAGTTGCGGATTTTGACAAGGTCTCCCTCTCAAACCTCAACCGCCAGAATTTCAACATAGACCAGATCGGTCTGCCCAAGACCGCTGCCCTCACAATGAACATTCGCATGGCAAATCCCTTCGTCGAGCTGGAAATGCACGAGCTCAGGCTTACGGCAAACAACATCCCGGGCATCTTCGAGGGTGTGGACGTGATGATCGAGGCTTTTGACAAAGATTCGCAGAAGCTGATCTTGATCGAGACCTGGTTCAAACACTGCCCCAAGACAGCTCTCATCTGTGCCTCAGGTTTGGCAGGTTACGGCCGCAGTGAAGAGATCATGATCCAAAAAGAGGGAAGCTTCTTCATCGTGGGAGATCAGCATAGTGAGCTTTCTGAAGGGATTGCTCCGATAGCTCCGAGAGTCATGATCGTGGCAGCCATGCAGGCTAATCTGGCGTTGGAGGTAATCGCAGGAAAATAGGATATGACAAAAAAGATAACGATAAACGGAAACGAGCAAGACTGGCATGATGGAATGACCGTGCGTGATGCCCTTAAGATGATGAACTACACTTTTCCGATGCTGGTGACCAAGATCAATGGCGAGCTTATCCCCCGCAAAGACTACGATACGGCAGTGATCCCCGAAGGGGCAGAAGTGATGATAGTCCACCTCATCAGCGGAGGTTGAGGATCCGGTGCAATTGCAGGCTGAGCTTGACCTGCAGGCCGTCTTTGAGCAGCCAATCTGCCAGAAGCTCCGGCTTTAGCACTGGATTAACCGGCGAAAAGTGGATAGCGGATACCTGTGGAGCGTGTTTTGTGATAAAATCACGCGCAAAGACATAATCCCGATAGTCCGAGAGCACAAATTTCAATTCATCGTGCTTGCTAAGATACGAAAGATTCTGAAGCAAAAAGCTATCCCCCATGCCACTGCCAGGGCATTTCACATCCACGATCTTGATGAGCTCTTTGGGTAGGGCTTTGAGGCAGAGAGAGCCATTGGTCTCGATCAAGACTTTGTATTTCTTTTGCAGGAGCATCATGATGAGTTCTGGAGTATGTTCCTGATACAAGGGTTCCCCACCGGTTATTTCCACAAGGTTCGTTGGATAGTCAGAGATTTGCTGAATGATCTCCGGGAGCGGCATGAGCTTGCCGGAAGAGTGGGAGTAAGCGGTATCGCAATAGCTACACCGTAGATTGCAGCCCGCCAGGCGCACAAAAGCGCAGGGCATGCCCATATAAGAGGATTCCCCCTGCAAACTGTAGAAGATTTCGCATACGTCCAGGCTCTTCATGCGGTGCCTCTAGAAGGGCAGAAACGGAAAGTCTTTGTGATAGCCAAGGGCCTGGTCGATCTCCTTTGAAATTTCAAGAGGATCGCCGATCACAAATTTCTCTTTGCCAGCAGCGCTAAACAGGGTATAAATGATGGAATCATCTGCAAAATATTCCAGATACTCGACATCGCCATAGCGCGGAATGCCATCCACGAGCAGAAGCTTAACATCGGTCATATCCATATTAACCAGATTCTCGAAGGGATCCTCGAAACGTCGATCTAGCAATAGCAGATTTTGGGTATCATCCAAGGATAGCTCACCATAGCGCTGAGGCAGATATAGGGCTTTGACGGCATTGACCGTGACCATCCGATACAGCTCTTTGAGAGGCAGCTCGGGATTGTGCTTCCGGATCCGGGCAAATTCTCCGATGAGATTCACAGCTCCACTCATCGTGGAATCCGTGCCGATCACCACATTTGCCTTGTGTTTCATGGCGGAAGCGATATCAAAGGTCTTGCCGATGAGGTAAAAGTTTGAAGTGGGACACCAACATACGGAGGCTCCAGCTGCAGCGATGTCTTTGATCTCGTCCGGTGTAAAAGCGATTCCGTGAATCATCAGGGTGTTTTCCTGCAGGAGTCCCTCGGCTTTGAGGCGGGCAAATTCTTTGGCAGTGACCTCATCGGTACCCTCACCCAAATGCACGATGAATGGCATCATCTTGCCACTGAGCTGCATCTCTTTGGCGGGGCTTTCACCACCCCACCAATTGCCCATGGTCAGCGAATGGCACTGGCGATATTTGCGAATCACGTTTATGGGCATGGCGTCATAATATGAATCATCTTGCAGAGGCCCGTGGTCCTGCACAATGCCACAACCTGAGAAAAGATTCTTGTAAGCCCCCAATCGTGCCACAGTGAGCGCAGGAGGTGCACTGAGAACAAAGGAACCGTCATTGAGCCAAAATTTATTGCGCTCGTGAAAGCTAAAGGAATCCTTCATGTCTTCCACCCAGATGTGGGAATTGGGGTAGGGACGGTTGTCCCCGGCCTTCGGCACCCAGTTCCCGACCAGGTGATCATGCGCATTGATCATCGGCAGATAGGCGATGCTATCTGGAATCTTGAGCTCCAGCCTGGCATCTTTTGCCCCAGAAAGATTCAGCTCTGCCTCCCGGCAAAGTCTATCCGGAGAGATTACGCCCAGACCCGCGATAATCTTCATGCCCGTACTTCTTTGATCCTTTTTATAAGTTTTGGGATCACCTCAAAGAGGTCGCCCACAATTCCCAGATCCGCCACCTTGAAGATGGGAGCATCGGGGTCTTTATTGATGGCAACGATGTAATCTGCAGAGCTCATGCCCGCGAGATGCTGGATTGCTCCGGAGATTCCCACAGCGATGTATATGCTGGGTTTGACCGTCTTGCCGGTCTGCCCCACCTGGTGTGAATATGCAATCCAATCGCTATCAACGGCAGCGCGTGATGCTCCGACAGCGCCATCGAGAGCTTCCGCCAGCTCCTCGATCATGGCAAAATTCTTTGCATCCCGGATGCCGCGGCCTCCGGCGACGATCACATTGGCATCGGTGATATTAACCAGGTTGGTCTTTTCTTTTTCAAAGGCGAGGAAGCGGCTGATATCTTCCTCAAGTTCAAAATTGTACTCTTCTTGAATCACAGTGCCACTGCGACTATCATCGCGAGCGATGGGATTCATCACTTTGTGACGTACTGTTGCCATCTGGGGACGGTGATTTGCGGTAACGATGGTGGCCATGATGTTGCCGCCAAAGGCTGGCCGGGTCTGCATGAGATTTCCCGTCTCATCATCAATCTCCAGCCCGGTGCAATCTGCAGTAAGACCGGTGTTCAGCTTAACAGCCACACGCGGAATGAAGCTACGGCCGATGACCGTCGCTCCGGCAAGAATGATCGCCGGATGATACTTCTCGGCAAGATAGATCATGGCTTCGCTGTAGCGCTCATCTCTAAAATGCTCCAGAGCTGGGTCATCGATGGTGATCACTTGATCTGCCCCATAGGCGATGAGCTCTTCGGGGAGGCCATTGCTCTGATATCCAAAAAGCACGGCAGTGAGTTCGGAATTTTGCTGATCAGCCAGCTCGCGTCCCTTACCCAGAAGCTCGTACGAAACTCCGGCGATGCAGCCATCCCGCTGTTCGGCAAAAACCCAGATCCCGCTGTAATCAGCTATATCCACCTGCTGTGTAGTTTTTTTGCGAATGAGGATAGCTTCGAAGGGGCAAGCCTGAACGCAGGCTCCACACAAGACACATTTGTCAATATCGATAACCGCAACTTTTTCAACGATGCTAATCGCATCATAGGCGCATGCTTTCAAACATTTTCCACAAGCAACGCATTTATCATGAATAACTTCGATCATATCTATCTCCTGATGAAAACAATATTTATACGCCAAGTATTGTCAAGCTGATTCTCTGGTTCTTTGATAATTGGCTGAAGACTCTTTATGCAAATTCTTTGCCAGTTTGCGAAATTTGTAATGAGAATGGTGTTTACGAGGGCAAAACCGGCTTATCGATGCTGCTGAAAAGATCAAATCCCACCCATCTCTGAATTATACACAAATCGAGTAGGGCGCTGCTGGATGATCAAATCCAGCATCATCCCTCTCACAGAACCGTGCGTACGGGTCTCGTACACGGCTCCTGATAATCCTTGTAATTACTAAACGTAGTTAAATAAAACACCGGTCTTGATACTTGTCAAATCAAACAACTTCATTTCGGCAAACCACTTATTGGGCAAGGCAAAGTCTATGTGGAAGCAATTGGAGTTTCTCCATCTTGTCATTGATAGCTTTGGACAGTCGCCTTTGAAACCTTGCCTGTGAAGCTGTTTATGGAAAGCTTTCCAGCTCTTCCATTCACGCATCTTCTTCATTCTCAGTCGGCGACGTACCCATTGCATCAGCTTTAGAAGTGTTCCATCACTGATCTTTCGGTTCAAACTCTGCAGGATTAGCTCATGATCGAGGGTGTCGAAGCACTTCGATAGATCCATGTCCACTGCCCAGGGAAGGTCGTACCTAACCAGGAATTGTTGTGCTTTGGCTACTGCATGTTGACACGATCTCCCGGGACGGTATCCATAACTCGATGGATGGAAGTCCGGCTCAAAGATCGGCTGTATTACATTCAGGATAGCTTGTTGCACTACTCTGTCTCTGACGTTCGGTATGCCCAATGGTCTTTTCCTGCCGTCCGGTCGGGGTATTTCTACTCTTCTTACCGGAGAGGGCTGAAAGGTCTTTGTGCGTAGCTCTTCATGAAGTTGATTGATATTCTCTACAAGATTTGTTTCAAAGTCTGCTATGCTCTGATGATCCACACCCGCTGCTCCTTGGTTGCGCTTGACGTTTGCAAAGGATGCATACAGGTTCTTTAGGGCATAAACCTTGTCGATCAAACTGTAGTACTTTCTCATGACGTTCCTTGTTTCATTGCAGCTTCTTTGATTCAGTTTCCCTGATGCTATCAGTTCCTTCTTCCTGTGAATCCACTCTCTTTAGCTCAAGGCAATATAGAAGATTCTCCGGCATAGCCTTTCCAGGAGTACTCTGACTCGTAAGGTCGGGATTGAAAGGAAGTTCGTCACCACTGTCAATCCGAGCCTCAAAGCATTTCAGCTTCTTCTTTCGTTTCTCACTTTGCATCATATTCTTATTATCATTTCTGCTGTCCTTTGGATTACCTTCGCCCCTTCGCATGAACTGCAACCTTTTGAGTTGCAGCCCCCAATGCTACCATGAGCATTGTCCCCTTTGTTTTATCCTCCAGTCTGTCACCAGCTTTCATCGGCAAAGGGTTAATCACTAATACGGGCTCATCTGCACCTGCTGTCGCATAGACTCGCACTTGCATATCTGCTTGATTGAGCTTACCGCTCGCACGGACAACAACAGGCTTCCCCAGTTAAGCTTTCCTGCCTGAATATGAAGCCATCTGTCATAATCTGTAGAGCTATCCAGCTTTAGGGCTTTCCCCATTTTCGGCAAGGTTACCCACTCTACCGACCAACATCAGTTCGCTCACGCTATGTTCCATATTCCCACTGCTTCTTACTTCAGACCTTGCCGTTGCCGGCAGCGCCCTTGATCTCATGTTGACTTCCCGCTGGTAAGGCGTCAGGACTTCTTTCAGTCCATCGGCGCAGAAAGCATTCTGGGCAAACCGAAAAAGCCCCGATCTTTGAAGATCGGGGCCTGATATATTCATGAGTTTATTTAGTATTAATTGAATCCTTGAGAGATCGCTTCACCGAGGTCGAAGATCGGCAGGTAGATCACGATAATAATGGTGCCCACAACTAGGGCCATCAGCACGATCAAGAGGGGCTCTATCAATGAGGTGAGACGGTCGATCACGCTGTCCACGAGCTTCTCGTAGAACTGCGCGGCTTTACCCAGAAGTTTATCCATATCACCGGTTTCTTCGCCAGTTGCCAGCATCTGCAGCAGAGTGGGCGGGAATTCCCCGGTTCTACGGAAAGCATTAGCTACACCATAACCTTCTTTAACCAATACTCTGGCACGACGCACAGCGCCTTCCACCACGGCATTTTGAACCACGTTTTCGGTGAGTTCCATGGTGTCCATAATCGGCACACCAGCTGCCATGAGGATGCTGAAGGTACGTGAGAACTTACTCATTATGGAGTTAGTCATAACACCGCCGATCACGGGGATTCTAAGTTTTAGCGTATCCATCACGAATCTACCACGATCGGTGAGATAAACCAGGAACAGACCTATAATCGCCAAGATGAAGATCAGTATTGCCATAAACAGGTTGTTTACGATATAGTCTGATATATTGATCGCGATCACTGTAGGCGTGGGCAGAGTAGCATTGAAATCTGCATACACTTCTGCAAACATGGGGATAATGAAATAGAACATGCCCCAGATCACGCCGATTAGGAATACTAGGATGAAAACCGGATATGCCATAGCGCTGGTAACCTTGCGGCGAGTATCTTCGATCTTTTCCAGATAATCTGAAAGCTCGTCCAAGACGGTGTGCAAAGTACCAGAAACTTCTCCGGCTTGCACCAATGCGACGTATAGCGGGTTAAATACGCCGGGGTGTTGCTGCATCGCTTCGGAAAGAGAGAAACCCTTGCGGATGTCATCTCCGATCTTACGCAAAACCTTGGCAAACTTTTTGTTCTTTTCTTCTTTTTCCAGATCGGTTATGGCCTTTTCGATGGTTAGACCGGCCGAGAACATCGTTGAGAGCTGGCGCGTGAAAAACACGAGTGTTTTGAGGGTAACACCGGTACGAATCTTGTAGATGGTGAGCATGACCTTGTCAAAGAGGGAGAGTTTACCTTTAAACGCTCCTTCAGAGGCAGCTTTCACCGATATGATCGTGGAGCCTTCTTTAGCTAGCTTTTCCACGGCCATATCAAGAGTTTCGGCCTTGATCACTCCTTCTACACGGGCGCCTTTGGCGTCCTTTACTATGTAGGCAAAATTTGGCATATACGTTTACCTTCTTAATCTATCTTATTCTACTACTGTCATTTTGATGACTTCGCGGATGGTGGTGATGCCACGTTTCATCTTTGAGATAGCGGCATCATGCAGAGTACGCATTCCGGAGTTGAGCGCGGAAGCACGGATGAGATCCTGGTTTCCACCATCATAAATCAGTTGGCGGATTTCTTTATCGACGGTAAGCAATTCGAAGATACCGGTACGGCCGGAAAATCCGGTGTTGTCACAGTGTACGCAACCAGCACCCATTTTGAACTTGGCTTCACGCACGTCTTCTTCGGTTAGCGCAGCATCTTGGATCTCTTGCTCTGTGGGCTTATAGTCTTCGATGCAATATGGGCAGATCTTACGCACAAGACGCTGTGCCATCACCAGAGAGAGTGAAGAACCCACGAGGTAGGGTTTGATTCCGATGTCGATAAGACGGGTAACCGTGGATGGAGCGTCGTTTGCGTGCAGCGTTGAAAACACAAGGTGACCGGTGAGAGAAAACTTGATCGCGATATCAGCAGTTTCTTCGTCACGGATCTCACCGATGAGCACAATATCCGGGTCCTGACGCAGGACCGAGCGCAAAGCGGAACCGAAGGTGAGTCCGATCTGTTCCTTGGTCTCGATCTGAGTAATACCTTCGAGGCGGTATTCGACCGGGTCTTCCACGGTGATGATGTTTGTCTCGATGTCTTGAATCTCTTTCAGAGCGGCGTGCAGGGAAGTGGATTTACCACTACCGGTGGGACCGGATACAATGATAATGCCATAGGGGCGACGAATGATCTTATCAAAGATCACCATATCTTCTTCTTCAAAGCCGAGTGTGCTAAGCTTGAAACCAAAATCGCCTTTGTCCAAAAGACGCATAACGACTTTTTCTCCGAGCACTGTGGGAGTGATGGAAACACGAACGTCCACACTTTTCACGGAAGTTTTGAGCGAGATATGTCCGTCCTGAGGTAAGCGTCGTTCAGCGATGTTAAGTTTACTCATCACCTTGACCAAAGAGACCAAACCGGCATGCATGCCGATGGGCGGCGTCATCACTTCACGCAGGGCCCCGTCAACACGATAGCGGACGCGAGTGTTTTTGACCAGAGGTTCGATGTGGATATCAGTGGTGTTTGCCTTGATGGCTTCGTTGATGATAAGATTTAAAAGTTTTACGACCGGAGCATCGGCATCACTGGAAGCAGCAGAGATTGAGATTTCGTTCTCATCTTCATCTACGGCCACAAAGTCAAATCCGCCGACTGCATCTTCCACTTGAGAAGTGGTACGAATGCTTTTGTAGTATTTTTCAATAGTGTCGTGCAGGACAGTTTCTCCGATGAGCTCGGGTTTAATGTTTTTGCCGATCAGCTTTTTCAAGCTGTCCAATACTGTGAGGTTTTCGGGATCAGCCAATGCCACAACAACGCCATCGCCTTCTTCACGCAGGGCAACGACACGGTTTTCCAGAGCATAGGGTTCCGGAATCAGGGAAACAACCTTGAGGTCGAGTTCCATCAATTCTGATTCTTTTACAATATCATAGCCCAATTGCAGATGCAATGCGCTAAGCAATTGCCGCTCGCTGATATAACCGAGCTTGATCAAGGTTTCACCGATCTTAAGCCCAAAATTGGTCTGTTTGATCAGTGCTTCTTTTAGCTGGTCATCGTTTACGAATCCTTCGTGAACAAGGACCTCGCCAAGTCTGGCAAATTGAGGGTTGAAACTCATGTTTATATCCTTATCTTCTATTTTTTAAAAAACAAATTATGCAATATCGGCAAAAGAATCTATAGCTAACTCCCGAGTTTAATTTTGCATGAGGGCGAGCAAGCTCACCCTCATGCCATTTATTTTCTTTAGAACGGAGCGGATTCAGGGTAACGATATACAAGCAAGTTTGTTGTAGCTTGTACGTTTGTACCCATCAAACGCCCCGTGATACCAACGTCGGTGGTACTTGGGGTATTTGTATCTGCATCGCCAAAGGGGAACTCGTCGAGATAAACCTGAATTCTTCCATTCCCTTCTGCTTGATAGGTCGTAATGAGATCCGGCCGGGATATGTTGGCATAGTTGGGCGGGATCTGAGTGTAGTTCGGGTTTGAGGGGAAGTAGTGGTCCGGATGAAGAATGATCTGTCCACGAGTGGAAAGCAGCAAGATCTCACTTCCTGTGACATCAAGACCCTGTCCATCAGTGAGGTACACCAAGATATCAGCGTGCTTGGTCGCAGGAGCGGTATGACCGAAGTTAACGATCTGAGGCACTACCTGAATCTCGAAGCGGGGATCATTAAGGGGCAGCCTTACTTGAGTATATGAATCAACTGCTTGACCTAATTCACCACCGGATCTGGCATAGATAGTGACATACTCGTTTGTCATGGTGCCATTGTAGGTAAGCGTGGTGTATGCTACACCTTCCAAAGAGTCACCGTTTACACTAACATTGCCGACCGTTCCATCAGAACCGATCTGAGCAGCTGTGTAAGGATGATTTCCGGGACCAGCGCCTTCGCCATAGACAGCGAATAATACGGCGGTATTTGCCTGTACGGGATTCTGGTATCTATCACGCAGATGAGCACCGGCTACTACTTGCCATACACCACCACCCATACTGACTCCAGTATTGAAACCACTGATGAAGGGCTCGATTGAATGAGGAGGTCCGGATTGGATGATGATATTCGGTTTTGTGGCACGAATCCATCTACCGTCCTCTGTGGTACATGAGGCACGGATGACCAGAACGCCTGACTCTGTGCCGGCATTTACCGAGATCTGAGCTTCACCTCCATTTGAGGTTACTTTCACAGAATCTGTGGGGGCAGCGTTATTTAGGTTTGCGCCTTCGGGGAGGAATGTGCCGGTATTCATGATCTTGAACCACACATCGTGGGGACTATCGATCAGGTTACCGTTGATATCGCGCAGTCTTACGCGAAGTACGGCAGACTGAGTACCACCAGTATTGGCAACATTCAGACGGATCGGTTCTTGTTGAGTGAAATCCAGTGCATGAATCTGATCTGATGTGATATTGAAGATAAGGTTTGTGATCAGAGTATCATTTAGTGCAGATGCCTGAATGGTAGCTGCTCCGGCAAAGAGGCCAGGAGTGAAGCGTACTCTGGCAACACCATATTCGTTGGTCTGGATGTTCACAACCTGAGCGGTATTGAGGAAAGTACCCAGATCAGTAGAGAACTTCACGTTACGACCGTGAACGGTGTTGTTGTACATATCAACCAAAGTGCTCTCGATGAAGATTTGGTTCGGGCTACCAACATGTGAGGTATCAGCTTCTACTTCTGTGCCGTCCACGTTAATCAGACTACGCATCTCGATGCCAAAGGGAGTTCCCGGGCGGATCATGATGCCGCGACTATCTTGGATATCACCGATCTTGGCAGTAACGGTCTCAGGTAAGCTTTCCGGATTTGTGGTGGCAGACGTACCAGAATTGTAATAGGTAGAGGCGCGACCATTAAACGTAGGTTGGTGGATCACTTTACCACGATCATTTCCTGCTTGATCTGTGAAGGTACCTTTGATGCACTCAAAGGTGATCAGGGTGCCATCGGGAACTACTTCACCAGTGGTGTTTGTAGCAGCAGCATAGATCGGAACGGTTTGGGCTACCCGCATCGGATATGGATCTGCAAGATTGTCGAATTGCAGAGTTACATCTTCAATGCCAGGAGTTTCTTTCACTGTGATATTGACGCTGAGCGTATCAGCAGAAAGGATTGAATCGGCTTCAGTAGCGTGGAAATTACGCACGATGGCCGTTACAGTTGCATCACCATCTTGTCCGTCATCCCAGAATGTAGTGGTGGCAATACCAGTGCTATCTGTAGACACATTGGTGAGCACACGACCGATCGGGGCAGCTTTAAACTGAACGATCTGTCCGGGAACGCCAAAGCCCTCACCATCGCGAATTTCAACGCTGACATGGGAATAAGTAATATTGTTATCAGCATAGATCGTATCCGGAGATGCAGATATCTTGTGGATAATGCGAATCTGATTTGGCGCAATCTCGGGCATCGGTGCCGGCAAGATGGGCGGTGGATTACGTTTATCACAGGAAGCTGACAGGCTTACCAGGATAATCATAATCATAGTTAATATTGGTATAAGAGACTTAACCTTCTTCATTTGTTTCCTCCTCTCCTTCGTATACGATGAGAGTGCGGGTGAGTCTTTCATCAACGATAGGTTCCGGGCTTTGTTCGTCCATGGATACCAATCTGGGAGTGATTTCCATGATCAAGTCGGAATTCTCGACGATTTCATAACGGTGTTGGAACAATCTACCGACGAAAGGAAGATCGCCCAAGAAAGGAACTTTATTTGTTCTTTGAGTAATGGATGAATTCAGAAGACCACCAACGATGATCTTGTGCTCATTGGGTACCGTGACAGTGGAAGCTACGCGGCGAACTTTTGTGCGGGGCACAAAGCCACCGACGAGTTCTGTCACAGAAGATACTTCAGGAGAGATTTTGGCAGTGATATTGCCGTCTTTGTTTACGGTAGGAGTTACTCCGAGAATGATTCCTACTTCTTCGCGTTCTACCTGGACCTGTCTTTCGTTGTCCATCACTACGAAGGGAATTACTTCACCGATGTGCAGAGTAGCCTCTTCACCATTCAAAGCGGTCACACGGGTATCAGTGAGAAGATGAGCAGCGTTGTTTTCCAACAGCCAGTCAATGGTGATATCAAAGGCAGTAAGCTGACGGCTAAAATGGCCGATGTCATTGAATCCATTGATTCTTTGGAAATGCTGATCGGTGGGCAGCAAGCCGAGCTCGGTGGGGTCACCATGGGGCAGGTAGCCATCAACGTCAGTGTAGTTGTAAGGCAGACCAGCGCCGGCAGCATTGATTGGATCTTCGGCAATAATCGTGGTAAGAGTATTCAGACGGCTCCAATCGATACCTGCTTTTTTGGCATTGGTAAGATTCACTTCGATCAAGCGCACGCGAATCTCGATCTGAGCTTGAACTGTATCCATGCCCTCTACGAGAGTACGGATCTGCTCGAAGGTCTCCTGATTTGCGTAGACCATGATGGCATTCTGTCCTTCCACAGGAACAATGTTGCCGCCGGTGTTTTGCAAAGCATCAGCAACTTTTGCAGCATCGAGGTTGTTCAGATACAGGATGTTGCTGCGTTCTCCGACTTCTTCCATGATGTTTTGCTTTTGTCCCACCACAAAGGTGTTTCCGGACAGTATGCGGTATGAAAGACCGGCAGTTCTGGCTACCAAAGATACAGCTGTTTCGATTGGCACATCTTTGATGTTGATAGTCACGCGTTTTTCGTCGCGCGAATCTCTGTCGCTACTTTGTTCGATCGCCAATACGATATTGGTGCCGGAAAGGCGTGACAGGGCGTTCAAGACGGAGGACAGGGTGGCGTCATCCGCATTAAAGGTAACCTTGGTTGCCATTGGATTTGCCTGCGCAATGAGCGCTGAGAAGGCAAAGACCAAGAGCAGGGCCAGGCACAGATATTGCTTACTTGAAAGCATGTGTTTCATATTTACTCCCACTGTTATAATATATTTCACCAATTACCACTAATTCCCGCTCTGAGGTACTGGTTTGGTTCCTCCTCCATCACGGGACGTGGCATCAGGTTTGCTGTATAAGTTGATCCGCCGTAAGAATAGCGAATGTTTCTATCATTAATCTCAAGGATTCTGCGCCCGGCTACCGCTTCGCCCACACGAGCTTCGTGAAGAGCATCCTGGTATTCGATGTACGCGATCTTGTTACCATATTCATCGATGGCTGTAGTGGCCAAACGGAAGGTATTGCGAACCATTTCTTCAAATTCTTTGAGTCGATCTACATTGTCTTTGATGATGTTTCCCTGGCGCAGAGGATCTCTGCGGGCATTAAAGACGAAATCTTTACGATCCTGGATCGAGTTCTCAATCGTCCGAATCCGTGACATCAGGGTATCAGTGACAGATTCCTGAATATGAACGGAGCTATCTGGAATAGCAGATATGGTGCGATCAATAACCACAAGGCGAACAACCATAATTCCCAGAAGAATCACGATCAGAGCAATAGCGAGGTCTTTTACAAATCTTAATTGCATCTTACGCCTCCTTTCTTACTTTGAATATGGACATTTCAAGCAAAACCCGATAGCGAGAAGGAGCGTTGACATCCTGTTGATCCCTGTCGGTCTGCTGAGCTGGGCTGATATCCAGAGTTTGAATCTTGATGATGTTATCTTGGGATTCGAGATCTGAGATAAACTGCCCAATCTGAATGTAATTGGCTTCCAACTCGAGGTTGAAAGTGGTCTCGATGAGGTTTGGCAATGACCATTTATTGGTATCAGACATCTTTGTGATTGAGATCTGGCGGTTATGTGCCATATCTCCGATCACAGTCTTGAACTCATTGACCTCGTCGAAGGTGAACTGATTGGTTCTGGACAGGCTGTTGTCAATGATTCTGGCAAACTGACTGAGCTCCTGATCCATGATCCGGGCACTATTCAGCTGCTCTTGAGTAGTCTTGATACGTTCATCATAATTTCTGATCTTGCGCAGGTTGTCGTCCAGGCTGCGGGAAGTGAGCATGATGAAAGCCACAGTGGCTGCCAGCATGATGACTATGAAGGCGAGATATTTGTCTCTCATCGTCTGCCTCCCGCTGCTGCAGGTGTGTAACACTCGATTACAAATTCAAAGATTGCAGTGTCTTTGATCACCTGTTTGATCACTTGTCCGCTCTTGATCTCCGGGAAGTCGTTCGAGATTTCCGGGTTTGATTTCAAGCGTTGGATAAACTCGTTGATCAAGTCAAACTCCTTTACTTTGGCGTCCACTTCAGTAATGCCGTTGATGGTAAGCACCCCATTGGCATAGGAGAATTTACGGACAGCCAGTTTATCATCGATCTCTTCGCCTAAGGCAACCATCTTCTTTGCCCAGAAGATCCGGTTGTCAAAGGTGTGGGCCAGGCGATCAAGATCGTTTGAAGACAAATAATCACCGCTGGTGCGATAGGTTTGCAATTCATCCTGGATCTCAGCAAGATAGTCTTGGCGAGCATCCAGCTTAACTTGGGTATTTTTCAGAATGTAAAACCAAGCGGCCAAAACAAGGATAAAGAAGATCGCGAAGAAGATCGCGGCATTTCTAAATGTCCGCCCCTCACGCTCTCTCTCCATGCGCTGTTCACCGTACTTGTTAAGGTTTATTTTAAAGTAGAAATCGTGTCTCATCAATATCCCCCTACTCCATCCGCATTGCCAAGCCAATGGCAAGGCCAAGTTGTGGATCCTTCTTGTCTTGGAATTTCTCCGGCATTTCCACATTAATGAATGGCATGAAGATTTCCGTAGGTACATTTACCTTGTCTTGCAAGTATTCCGGCAAGCCTTTCGTCTTGGCTCCGCCACCCATCAGATAGATCTTCCTGAAGTCGCTGTTTCCAGCTTCTTTCACATAGAAACGCAGGGAACGGCGTAGCTCTTCCGCAATGGCATCTTCGGTAGCTTTTTCAGAAATATCGAGCATACTGATGGTTTGCTTGAGCGGATTGTTTGGGTCATCCAATATCCCATGTTCAAACTTGAATTCCTCGGCCTCTGCCCATTCAAGCTGACGTTTGCGCATGATATCAGTTGTAAAATGGTATCCACCATAAGGGATATCACGGGCAAAGAACTTGGCGTCGGGGCCCCAGATGACCATGTTCGTTCTGTGCGCACCCACATTGAGCAGTACATAGACTCCTTCTTCGGCAAAGGCATTGAGCGCAAAGCTGTTTGCCACTGCCAGGGAATCGATGTCCACAATGTGCGGATTCAAGCCTGCTGTATCCAAAATATTGGTATGCTCATTGAGCACATCCTTGGATGTTGCGGCCAGGAGGATATTCATGTTGTTTGTTTTCTCCTCCACAGAGAGCACCTGGTAATCCAACACCATGTCGGATCCGCTGATTGGGATGTGTTTTTTGGCTTCAAAGAATAAGGCAGATTCAAGCTCTTCATCAGGCAGGAAAATGGTTTTGATCTGCTTGATGCTGGTGTTGTCTCCACCTATCGATGTTACCAGATGTTTGATTTGCTTGGGTGAGATCCTCAGAGTCTTCAGCATTTCTGTGAGCACCGGCGCAAAGCGTTCGGGCCGCAGATCGCTGAGTACATACTCCACCCCCTGAGGTACAGTAGGGCGCACCTCATAGTTCAAGAGCTTGAAGCCATCATGAAGCTTTTTGAGGTGAACGATTTTTACACTATGAGTACCGATGTCGATACCCACAGTCTCCTTGAATCGAACGGTTTTGTTCTTCTTCATATTTCCTCTTTATTCCACATACATATTATCTATAGTAATGACCTTACGGGTCTTTTAATATTCCAGTCACCCTGATTCATAGGGTTCTTTCCGCCTTTGAGTCGTACTTTGGGGTAGAGCAAGGGAGTGACGCTCAAGAGCCGGTTATCATAGTTGTAGTTCTTCTTATACCCTGTTCCAGATCCAGCGGCGCCGGGATAGTTCTGGGAAGCCATGGCAAAACCAAACTCCGGATCATTTATCGGTTGTCCGTTCACAGGATAGCCACATTTATCAATGTCAATATCCCATATTCCACTATTTGAAGGATACTCGCTGTCGTTACCGCTGCGATGTACAAAACCTCTACGCCTTTGCGCTAATGCGCCCCAGATGTTGATCGTCCCACGTTCGCGATATGGAAATGCTTCCGGCCAAAGTGGATTGTACCATGGCAAATCCAGTGGGACCTGACCAAGATTAGGAGTTGGCCAGGGTTGTGAGGGCGTAGGTGGGTAGCGACGTCGATGGATATCGATGAAATCGAAAGTAACGATCTCTTGGGTACCGTCATCATATTCAATCTGCACATTCAGAGCAGGGGTCGAGGGATGGGGATGCTGATACTCATAGCTAAACACACCATCCTTAAACGAGTTGCCATCTCCCTCACCCAGAGCAGCCATGGCTGCATAGATAAAGATTCCGCCACCTGCGGGATCAATAAACTGATTGTCGGCACCCATATTGGTGTGCACTCGGAGAGAGTCCCGCGGATCCATAAATCCATACTTGATCAAGATCGATTTTTCGGAAACCAGACCGATAACATCAGTGCTATTATTCTCAGGATTCGTCGGGAATGGAGTACCATTCAGCTTTATATGGCCGATAAGGTACATGTTGCCAGAACTACCCCAAGTCTGATATCCACTAAATCCCTCCGGGGCGTCAGGATCATCCGTGACTTTACTACGGATCCATAATTCTCCATCCACGAAAAACGCTCTTCCAGAACAAACGGCGGAGCCACTAGGAGTCCAGATGGTATCAGGGATAGAGAATGTATTCGTCCACAGAGAATCCCCTGGAGGTGGGTAGGAGTCGTACACAATTTTGTTTACGCGCATGGGTGTAGTTATGACTCCATGCCACATTGTATAAGAGCCACCACCAACTTCAACCATATAAATATTGCCATCTCCCGATCCGATTCTTGTCGCATTTGATCTCAGTTCATTTGCCTGAGGTGGAAATTCGTAACCATCGTATTCTTCCACCAAGCCGCCTTGGAAGACATCGTTGAGGGGATAATTTGAAGGCTGGGATACTACCACTCCGGCTGTGGTGACAAGATTTAGGAAAGTGGGCCAATTGTTGTTATTGCCTCCTCCGGCTTGCTTGATCTTGATGTCGCTATTGCTGTGTACCTTGCCGGTGACCACATCGTAGCCGTAGAAATATACGTTGGTATTGTTCGGACTCATATCGTTGTCCGTGAAATACATAAATTCTGAGAAGCTGGTCTGGATAATGGTGAGCTCAGAATACTTTCTCACTGGGGATTTGTTTGCTCCGTAGTAAGCCACCTGACCAACGCCTTGTTTGGCTTCCACGAGTGAGTCTATCTTGTAGTATTCCCGGCCCTCACCGAGGCTCCCGGTGGCACCTGTTCCTTCAATCTCAACCGTATCGGTCTGTTCTACTTTTTCTTTGTAGATCCGGCTTTGAGTGGTAAAAGTCCTCTTAACATGACTGCCAGCCACCGGAACGCTGCGTACAGGGGTATAATGGATGCCGGCGATATCACTGTTTTGCTCTAATATCGCTTGGCCACGGTAGGCTTCACCACGCAGCATATGCAAGCCTTGGATACTTTCAAATTCCCAAAGGAAGCTCTTGGTATCCTTGAGTGCTATGCCTGCCATGCTGATTGCGCTCATCAGTGCGATAACTGCCAGTAGCATAGCTATGGCCAGGTTGCCACTTTGATTGCTCAATATTCTACGCATAATCTCTCCCTTGCGCTTGATATGCATAAGATCATTTCTTTACCATATAAGTGCTGTAGCTTATGGTTTTGTATTCGTTCGGCTCAGGGTGTACGCCATCCCGAATCTTTACTCGAGCATCCAGCTCTACAAGTAATAGAGCAGGCCGGGATGCCTCATCCAAAGAATCAACGGGTAAAATGGCACTGCCGGCATTTGCATCAGACACCTGGAACCGCGTTACCTGAATTTTATCTTGTTCATCTCGTTTTGGGAAAATGTATTGAGGTGTATCAACTTGGATGCCGTTGTAGACATAATTCATCCGAATAGCTGTTCCATCCAAATAAAACTCTACCCAATCGTTTGCCTGATAATCTCGTGCGGCAGGAGGCAGAATCTTGATGCCGGAACCAGAGCCCCATTGATCGGAACCTCCGGTAATTTCAAGTCTTCTGGCATTCGCCACACCGTAAAACTCTTCACCACGGTTGAAGCCGTAGCCATTACGAATCGTCTGCAGGCAAGCCATGCCTTGTGCCTGAAGTTCGGTAAAATCAGACACTATTTTATAACGTCTATAAAAGACACTCACACCTAAGGCTGATACAAGGATTAGGACTGT
>Ga0334901_1001483_pt1 | contig 24412 bp, 18 predicted proteins | sample GraSluR3_MG_3_FD_207216 | JGI IMG/M metagenome (GOLD analysis project Ga0334901, IMG submission 207216) | Sludge microbial communities from methane-producing bioreactor in Wageningen University, Netherlands - Granular Sludge_15_08-R3 | ecosystem: Engineered > Bioreactor > Anaerobic >... | reverse complement strand
CGAAATTCTGCTTCACCGTCTACCGATTCTCCCTGCTATATCAATGAGGAGTATTGAAAGAAACATACTTGTATTTTTGCCTTGACAAAAGGTCACATCATATCAGGTACCGCACGAGCACTTACCAGTTTTGCGAAAAGTGCAAAGTCACTCCCTCTTGATGCCTTTAATACACTGGAAATCCCTTTTGGAGCAATTTGGGGAGAACATGATACGGTTATCCCGCTGTCACAAGCTGAAACCTTGGCTAAGCATATTTCTCAGCTATCGCTTCATGTCATTTTAGGAGCTGCTCATATTCCTATGGAGACACACCCAGAAGAGTGTGATGCTTTAGTCTTAAGTTTACTGCAACAATCGGTGGCTGCTCTTTCCAATCCGAAATAAAGCGTATATAATTATTACCCATGGCAAAGAAGAAATCCGCTGCAGGTCCTATGGCCTACGATGAGAGCAAGATTCAAACATTAAGTGCTCTTGAACACATACGATTACGTCCAGGCATGTATATAGGTAGATTGGGAGATGGCTCCCATTTCGAAGATGGAATCTATGTTCTTTTGAAAGAGGTTATCGATAACAGTGTAGATGAATTTATCATGGACTACGGAGCTCGAATCACCATCAGACTTGAACAGGATATGGTTTCTGTCCGAGATTTTGGTCGTGGTATTCCACTGGGAAAAGTCATCGACTGTGTCTCCATTATTAATACCGGTGGTAAATTCAATAACGAAGTATTTCAATTCTCTGTGGGACTCAACGGCGTTGGAACCAAGGCGGTGAATGCTCTTTCCTCATATTTCCGTGTTGTCTCGTATAGAAATGGGGAAATTTTTGAAGCTGTGTTTTCTAAGGGAGAGCTTTCGAGCAATCGAAAGGGGACAACTAAAGAACCGGACGGTACATTGATTGAGTTTATTCCAGACCATGATCCTTCAATTTTTGGGAATTATACATTCCAAGATGAATTTATCGAAGAGAGATTGTGGAACTATGCCTATCTGAATACAGGACTTTCAATAGATTTTAATAAGAAGGTATACACAAGCAAACATGGGTTACTCGACCTGCTCGATAAACAGGTTGGCACCGAAGGTCTGTATTCGACCATACATCACCGCTCTGACCGAATGGAATTTGCTTTTACCCACACACAAAATTATGGTGAAAACTATTTCTCATATGTAAACGGGCAACATACCAGCGATGGGGGAACTCATTTATGGGCATTTAAAGAGGGTATACTCAAGGGGATTAATGAGTTCTATAAGAAATCGTATACCGCCCCTGATGTTAGAGACGGACTTACGGGAGCTATTTCCATTAAACTTCAAGATCCGGTATTCGAAAGTCAAACAAAGAACAAGCTGGGAAATACTGAGGTCAGAACGTGGATTGCGCAAGAAGTAAAAGAAGAAATTATCGATTTCCTTCTTAAAAATCCGGATGATGCTACCAAGCTCTCCGAAAAAATTGCCAGCAATGAAAAGCTTCGTAAGGAGCTTGCCGCAGTCAAGGGTGCAGCACGGGATGCTGCTAAGAAGGTGAGCATAAACATCCCTAAACTGAAAGATTGTAAATATCATCTCAATCAACATGGAGAAAAAGGAGAGCATTCAATGATCTTCCTTACTGAAGGGGACTCCGCTTCAGGATCTATGGTCAGTGTACGTGATGTCTATACCCAAGCAATTTTCAGTCTCCGTGGTAAGGTTCTGAATGTGTTCGAAAAGAAACGAACCGAAATTTATAAAAACGAAGAGCTCTATAATCTCATGATAGCTCTTGGAGTAGAGAATGGTGTGGAGGGGCTGCGCTACGGAAAAGTCATTATTGCAACCGATGCCGATACCGATGGTTTTCATATTCGTAATTTGCTCATGACCTACTTTCTTACCTATTTTGAGGATCTTGTGCTTTCGGGAAGGCTGTTTATATTAGAAACACCATTATTCAGGGTCAGGAATAAGCAGGAAACGGTATATTGTTATAATGAGCGGGAGCGGGATGATGCTCTCACCCATATAAAAGGTGCTGAAATTACTCGATTTAAAGGGCTTGGTGAAATCAATCCATCGGAGTTTCGCCAGTTCATAGGTGAAGAGATGCGTCTCATACCGGTTTCGATCGCTTCGTCGCGTGAAATGCATCGAACAATGAAATTTTATATGGGCGACAATACCCCCGAACGACGAGAATTCATCATGGAGAATCTCATATAATGGCACATGCAGAATCAGTATTCAAAGAGAACTTCCTCGAATATGCCTCGTACGTAATTAAGGATAGGGCGATTCCCGATATTATTGATGGCTTGAAACCGGTACAAAGGCGAATTCTTCATTCTCTATTCGAGATGGATGATGGAAAGTTCCACAAGGTTGCAAATGTTGTAGGTCACTGCATGAAGTATCATCCTCATGGAGATGCCTCCATAGGAGATGCTCTGGTAAACCTGGCTAATATGGATCTATTCATTGATAGGCAGGGAAATTTCGGAAATATCATGACCGGAGATCCTGCAGCAGCTCCAAGGTATATTGAATGTCGAGCTCTTCCTTTCGCGAAAAAAGTACTCTACAACCCCGAACTTACCGAATTTGTTGATTCGTACGATGGGCGTAACAGTGAGCCCCTTGCATTCCCGGCTAAGCTTCCTGTTGTTCTGGTACAAGGAGCTGAAGGTATTGCGGTGGGTATGTCAACCCGGATATTACCCCACAATCTCCTCGAAGTGATTGACGCAGTGGCGGCAGTACTCCAAGGGAAACCGTTTGAACTCTATCCAGACTTCACCACCGGAGGGTACATGGATGTATCCTTATATGATGAGGGTGCTGGAAAAGTTCTCGTACGGGCAAAACTTAATACGAAGGATGCGAAGCGCATTGTCATTGAAGAACTCCCCTTTGGTGTTACCACTGAGAAAATGATTAAATCGGTGGAAGATGCTGCAAAGAAGGGCAAAATTAAAATTGCCAGCATCAATGATTTTACTACCGATAAAGTAAATATTGAAATTGTCCTTGCCCGAAATACCTACTCCGAAGATGTTGTTGATTCACTTTATGCTTTTACTGCATGTGAGCAGTCAATATCGGTTAATCCTCTGGTAATCTGTGAAGGGATTCCCCGAGTTATGCCTGTTTCCGAGATAATTCATTATCATGCAAAATACCTTGTTTCGGTACTTGAGCGGGAATTGGAACTTGAACGTGGGCATCTGCATGACCGATTGCACGCTAGAACCTTAGAGCGGATTTTTGTTGAAGAGCGTATTTATAAACGGATTGAACAAAAACGAACACAAGAAGAGGTTGAGAAAGCAGTTATTGGCGGGTTCAAACCCTTCCTTGAGCAGTTGAATCAGGATGTAACATCAGAGGATGTAGAACGATTATTAAAAATTCCTATTCGCAGGATAAGTCTGTTCGACATCGAAAAAAATAGGAGCGAGATAGAAAATATTCACGCGCGATTAGAACAGATTGCCTATAATCTGGAGCACATCGTTGAATATGCACTTGGCTATTTAAAGGATATTCGAAGCTTAACTGATACGGAATCAAGAAAACGAAGGACTATTATTGGCTCGTTCAAGAAGGTTGATGCTCGAGAGGTTGCTAATCGGGATCTTACTTTGAGATATGATAGTGCTACCGGTTATCTTGGCTATGGGCTCAAGACTGGAGTTACACAATGCCTTGTTTCTCAATTTGACCGCGTACTCATCATTCAAAAAGAAGGTACATACTTTGTCACTGACGCACCTGAAAAACTCTATGTGGGTAAAGGACTGCGTTTTTGTGATTTGGCAGACAAAGATGCTCTGGAGAAGTTGGTATTTACCATTATCTATCAGGAACGGTCGCTGAAATACCTTTTCATAAAACGGTGTAAAGTAACTCAGTTTATTCTCAATAGAACCTATGAATTGCTTCCGGAGGGGAATTATAAGCTTTATACCTTATCCACACTTGACGATGCTCGCGTTACTATCGTGTTCAAAAAAGGGAAGGGGTACAGGAGTTTAGAGGATCGTACCTATTTTTCTCGTTTCCTGGTAAAAGGGGTAAAGGCAAATGGGGTGCGGCTTTCTACCAAAGAGGCTCAAACTATCAGAATAAAACACGAAACAGATCCAAAATCTGAAGATGGGGAAGAACCATCACTTTTTAAAGATATCGATCCCTTCGATGACAACCCTTCAGAGGAGTAGAAGCATGCATAAACTAACATCCAGAGTGTTGTTCGAAGACAACCATCTCATTATTATCAATAAACTTCCGGGAGAATTGGTTCAAGGCGATAAGACCGGAGATGCTACCTTAGCCGATACTGTTCAGGATTACTTGCGAGTAACATATAAGAAACCGGGGAATATCTATCTCGGTATTCCCCACCGCATAGATCGTCCCACGAGTGGAGTCGTTGTGTATGCAAAAACTGAAAAAGCCCTTAGTCGAATGAATGTTCTCTTTCGATCAAACGAAGCTGTTAAGAAAACGTACTGGGCGGTGGTTGATAGGTTGCCCGATTGCGATGAAGGTCTGGTTACCCACTATCTCACACGTGATACGGTAAAAAATAAATCAGTGGCAACAGTTCATGAACGGAAACGAAGCCAGGAAGCCCGTATGACATTTAGGGTATTGGGTGCTTCAAAATCGTTTTATCTGTTAGAGATTGGTCTTCTTACTGGAAGACATCACCAAATTAGAGCTCAACTGGCAGCTATGGGCAGTCACATAAAGGGAGATCTTAAATATGGGGCTTCACGTTCAAATGAGAATGGAGGGGTTCATTTACATGCAAGGGGAATCTCCTTTGTACACCCGGTAAGAAAACAACTCCTTACTGTTATAGCTCCACCACCGAAAGATGTAATCTGGGATTATTTCTCCTCTGTAGCTGCAAACCCAGATGAGCCAACGTGGTCTTTTAATGAATAGAGGAACTTGTAGGCAGGAGCCATCTCAGCGTGTTGATTGAAGCCGAAATACTTTTGCCATCATAATTGTAAAGATATACCAAGGGATGAGTGAAAGAAGACTGCATATCAATCCTATAGTGCCAAAATTTGATGGAATAATCATGAGAAATGCTGAGATGAAACCAATAACGGCAACTCTAGTTGTAAAAAATTGACTTTTGACCATTGCAAAAGAGATGAGAAAGAGCGTTATTCCGTTTAAAACATAATAGATATCGAAGGCTGTTCCCCTCCAGGAGAGAAGGAAGTTCTGGACGGAGGCAAAGAAAACCTCATCGGGAAGACCAGATGTACCACCCCAATATTCTTTACTGAGGAAAAACATTTCTACTGCTTTGTTTGATGAAAAATATGATACGATTCCGAGCAAACCAAATAGCAATGCGAGTATCATGAGAGTTTGATGTTCTTCATATAACAGAATAAAGAGAGCAACATAGAGGACTGCTAGGATTATATTGTTTATGATATATAATCCGTCGAAATGTATGACACCGAGAATCCAATTATTTCCAAACAAATCTAGCCATCCCTGTATCGAATCTGGATGGGGCGAAAGAACAAAAATGATAATTTGGACAGGAATAATTATGAGCATCGCTACAGCAGCATAGAAAGAGACAGAATAAAAACTTTCCATTTTTGATTCGATTGAATTTTTCATTATTCGCTGGTAGTTACCACTCCTAAACGACTTCTTCCATCTGCCTTTACAATGAGAGGCTTGTCTGATTGCACATGTTTGAAATGTTTTGTCTCATGAATAAGCGAAAGTTCATTGAAGCGATCAAATGAGAGTGTTCCATCTTTGTGTGAAGGATTAACTGTGAAGTAAATTGTGCCTAGTGAGGTGATGTTCTGAAAGAAGTGTGTTCCCTGACTTGGTTCAACTTGGAATCCAGGAAGACTGGTTTCAATGATTACTGCGGCATTTGATATTTGTGACCACACAACGGGAATTCCCAACCATGGGTCACTGGATCCCAGGCGTCCTGCTACTACAAGAATATATTCCTTCTCCTCTTGTGCAAATTGCGAGTTAATCGCATCAATCTCAAGAACCATCTCAGCAGTTTTTGCTGGATTGAAAGCGTCGGGTTTTACGAAGATAACATCACGTATATGTTCATTGTGCCCGTTTCCCATTACATGATGAGAAACAATATATGCACGCTGAAGCTCCTGTTTACCTACATGAAGGGTCTCAGTTTCCAGACCAGAGACTATAGGACGTATCTGAAGCAGGCTGAATTCAGGTTTCTTCCACTTCGGTTTATTCAGGTTACAAGCAAACTCAATTTCTATCGGAGTACTCATAACCCGTTCTCCAAATGTAAGCAAATCTTTAATAATTGCGGCTATGGGATAGGTGTTATATTTAAGGATACTGTTAAAAGTGATCACCTTTTGCCCCTGTGCACTCAACTGATCCACAAGCATCCCTTTTGAAGAGTCAAAAGTAGAAGCAATATGTTTGAGACTCTCAGGATGTGCTTCGGCTTCTGAGAGCGGTAGAGAAACAAGATTCTCAGGATTCCCTTCAGGAGTGTATGGTTGTGTAATATTAAGGCCATAGAAACTTGTTTGAGAACTTGATTCCATTCCTCCCAGGTACTGAAGGTTTCTTTTTGGATAGGTAGGAGAAAAACGAAAGGCCATACCGTTATCAACAACGGTTTTTCCAAAGCCAAAACAGAGCATACTCACCCCATCTTCTGCCTTCTCAGTACCTATGGGATAGAAGTTTAAAGATCGTGCAACACCAGCGAAATTGGGATACCAATAATCACCATGAGCACTTCCTATGACCTGTTGGATGATTACCGCCATACGCTCTTCTTCCACCATATGGTTAGTAGCTCTCAAGTACTCTTTGCTCTTATTATAGTAAGTTGATGCGTATACACATATGATTGCACTAGCCAACTCTTTAAGTCTTTCCTCATCCGATCCGGCATTTGGGAGCATACAGGTTTCATATACACCAGCAAAAGGCTGATAATGAGAATCCTCGAGCATGCTGGACGATCGTACTGCAAGTGGAACTTTCAATATTTTTATAATAGTTCGTAAATCAAGCATTAATTCTTTTGGTAGCGGTTTAGACAAAAAGATTCTGCGAAGAGTTTCATCAGGGAGTGAGTTTGCGACCACATCATAGAGTTCATTCTCCTCCATATACTGGGCAAAAATATCGGTTGCAATTACTATGGTCCGTGGAATGGAGAGATACATTGCTGGATATTTATCGATGATATCGCTTTGGCGGAGTTTGAAATCGATGAATGCAAGACCGCGACCCTTTCCTCCGAGGGATCCCGAACCGATTCTGCTGAAGAAAGAGAGTTCATCAAAACTATTTCTATTAAATTGAGCTATTACTCCCTTACCGCGATTGATTCTGAATTCCTTAATCATCTCAACCATCTGAGTGCGTAATTCTTCCGGACTGGTAAAATCTTTTACCGAGTAGGGGCGAAACAAGTTTGCCAATACATAGAGGCTTCGTGCCTTTAACCATCGAGAAAAATCATTTCGATTCGAGTGCCATACAAAGGTCTCTACGGGAACTGAGGGAAGTGTATGCTGCATTTCTCGTAAATTTTCGGAACGTGCAATTTCCTCTCCAGTGACAGCGTCTCTGAATACAAAAGGACCAAATCCATAATTATCAAACACATATTGCCTGAGATCTGTGAGCAGTGATGGACTTAATTTCCAGATGAATGATGATTTTTCATGGAGAGCTGTTTCAGCATATCCATCCTTTGTCGATTGAAGCAGTATGGGGAGATCAGGATGTTGCTGCCTGATATAACGACAAAAACGCAGACCTGCTTCACTATCAACTATGCCCTCTCGTTCAAAAGAGATATCGGTAATAATTCCTAACAGATGTTTCTGGTAGGTATGGTAGAGCTCTAAAGCTTCTTCGTAATCCTGCGCGAGGAGAATTTTTGGTCTTCCACGCATCCGCAGTGCAGTAGCCCAAGTGTTTAAGCCCTCACTCATACTCATTCGTGTCTGTTGAATAATTGCAGTATAGAGAATCGGGAGGTAGGAGGAATAAAATCGAACCGAATTCTCAACAAGGATAATTACGGGCACCTCTGCTGCCGATTGTGCATCATGGAGTGCATTCATCTTGTCTTCCAGAAGTTTAACCATGGCTAAAAAGATGTTTGCATTTCCCTGCCAGTAGTAGAGGTAGTCAACTTCTGCTATGTGGTGCTTTTTGAGATGTTCATTTATACGGTGAGACGGGGAAGGAGAGAGCGCGACAATTGGTATGCTGGGATATTGATTCTTGATTGCCTGAGCCAGTTCAATGACACTCGTGTTCCCTAATTCCAACATGGTGACAACGAGGTCAAATTTGTTGGTTGCCAATAACATGAACACATCGTCAATGTTTCTTGCGTAGGTGATTTTTGGCGGATTGCTCAGTCCTAATTGTGTATACTCTCGGAATAATTCTTCTTCTACCCGACCATCCTCTTCAATGAGAAACTGGTCATATTCACTACAGATTAATACCACTTTATATATATGGCGTGGCATTAAATCGCCGAAAGGATCGCTGGCAGTCATTAACTTTCTCATGGTGATATATCGTATCATGATTTTTTTTGAGAACCTAGAGGAACCTCACTTCAGGGGAGTCGATTTTTCTGTATGACAGTATCTGCCGAATATAGCTATTATAAAGCAGTTGATTTATCAAATGATAAAAGAATTAGAAACTTTCTTCTGTATTCTCAAAAATATAAATATATAATTCATGAAATCAGTGAAAAAAATATTGACAACTCAATTGGGCTGAATTACACTGTGTTACAACGGTGCCCGCACATGGGAGTCTTCTGTGTGTTTTGCGGCGTTAGACGAGAAGGAGGAATTCTCATGTATAAATTAGAAGATTTTATGGCCGATCTGGAACGTCGTAATCCGGCGGAACCAGAATTTATCCAAGCTGCAACTGAAGTAGTTGAATCAATTATTGATGTAGTGAATGACAATCCTGCATATGTAAACGCAAAAATTCTTGAAAGAATTACTGAACCCGACCGAATTTTTACATTCAAGGTTGAGTGGGAAGATGACAATGGCGATGTTCAGGTTAACCGTGGTTACCGTGTACAGTTCAACAATGCATTAGGCCCCTATAAAGGTGGTATTAGGTTCCACCCAAGTGTAACATTAGGAACTTTGAAATTCCTCGGATTTGAACAGACTTTTAAAAATAGTCTTACCACACTTCCCATGGGTGGCGGTAAGGGGGGATCTGATTTTAACCCACGAGGAAAGTCCAATAACGAAATTCTTCGTTTCTGTCGATCTTTCATGACTGAACTACAGAAATACATTGGACCACATACAGATGTCCCTGCTGGCGACATTGGCGTTGGTGGTCGGGAAATTGGATTTATGTATGGTCAGTACAAACGTCTTCGTGATGAGAATACCGGTGTTCTTACTGGTAAGGGCCGGAACTGGGGTGGTTCGTTGATTCGACCTGAGGCAACCGGATTTGGTTCCATGTATTTTGCCAATGAAATGGTAAAAGCCCATGGAGATACCATGGAAGGTAAGACAGTGTCGGTTTCCGGTTTCGGTAACGTAGCCTGGGGTGCTGTTATGAAGGCAACTGAGCTTGGAGCAAAAGTTGTCGCAATTAGCGGTCCTGATGGCTATATCTATGATGAAAATGGTATCAACACTCCTGAAAAATGGGACTACATGGTGCAATTGCGTGCTTCAAATAATGATGTTGTTGCCCCTTATGCAGCGAAGTTCGGTGCTAAGTTTGTAGCAAATAAAAAACCTTGGGAAGTCGCTGTTGATATGGCATTCCCCTGCGCTATTCAGAATGAGCTCAATCTTGACGATGCAAAAAAACTGGTAGCAAACGGTGTAAAATATGTAGTTGAGACCTCCAATATGGGTTGTACTGCAGAAGCTGTCACCTATCTTATTGGTCAGAAGATTCCGTTCGGACCAGGTAAGGCTGCTAATGCTGGCGGCGTTGCTGTTTCCGGTTTGGAAATGTCTCAGAATGCTATGAAATTAAGTTGGGCAGCTGAAGAGGTTGATGAGAAACTGAAGGGAATCATGCAGAATATTCATGCAGCCTGTGTTGCTCAAGGGAAATCTTCCGACGGCTACATCAACTATGTCAAAGGTGCGAATATTGCCGGATTCAAGAAAGTAGCAGATGCAATGCTCGACCTTGGCTATTAATTAGTTCTCCACATCCTTGCAAAAGGGTAGGTTATGTATCAAGACCGTTCTCTTGTATGGAGAGCGGTCTTCTTATATACTCAGGGCATGAAATCACCTGTAGTTGAATTGATCAAAGAGTTGGTCTGTGCCATAGGCCCGAGTGGATATGAACAGGCTGTTGGGGAGATAATTCTCCGAGAAATTTCCAGTTTCGGCTTGGTATCTACCGATGCCATTGGGAATATTGTATGTGAAATTCCTGGAACTCATCGCAATGCTCCACGCAACCTATTTGTTGCACATCAGGATGAGATCGGTTTCATGGTGTCGGAAATTCTTGATGAGGGATTTCTCAGATTTATTCCTTTAGGAGGATGGAATCCAGTGACTTTGCCCTCCTCAACGGTTGATATTTTCAACAAAGATGGGAAATTGGTACAGGGAACCATTGGCCAGATTTCTCCTCATTTCCAGAGAAAGGGGGAGCCTGATACTCCGCAAATTGAGTCCATGTCAATTGATATTGGAGCAAGTAGTCGTTCCGAGGTAATAGAAACCTATCATATCAATGTAGGGTCGATCATTGTTCCTTCTTCCACATTTCATCACAATGAGAACACAGACGTACTTACAGCAAAAGCATTTGATGACCGAATTGGTGTTGCCGCTCTCATAGAGTTAGGCAGACGTGTGGCTGCTGAACCTGTTGAATCAACAACGGTTCTTGCCTTCACAACGCAAGAAGAAGTGGGCACTCGAGGAGCTGAGGTGCTTTCCCATTACATACATGCGGATGCAGCCTTTATTGTGGAAGGAGCTCCAGCAGACGATATCCCTGGGGGCCCTCAATCTCCACAGACCTGCCTTGGTAAGGGTGCTCATGTAAGAATTTTTGATCCAACACATATAGGGAATCCTCAGCTCTTACAGCGAGTAAGAGATATTGTTCACGAGAGACAGATATGTATTCAGGAGGCAGTTCGAAAAGGAGGGGGAACCGATGCTTCAGTTATTGCTCTTGCAGGGCAAGGTCTTGCGGCAATTGTTGTTGGGGTTCCTGTCCGTTACGCACATAGTCACTCGGGAAAGATTGCACTCTCAGATTTCAAGAACTTAGTTGACCTATTGTATGCTCTGGGTGAAGTTGCAAACAATACTGGACAAATATAGGACAAATAAAGTCGTATAAGAGTACCATAAGAATTGTATTCATACACTATATATGGTGTATTCTAAAGTAATTTAACACTAAATATCCCTATTTTTGCCTTGCTTCCCTCTGGGAGATGTGCTATCTTGGGAGACGCCCAAATGGGTGAAAATCATGACAGTGGGGGTTGGTACTGTGACCACGGCAAAAAATACACTTACGCCATTAGGGCGTAAGATTTTCTTAGATAGATATGCTCTCAAAGATGGCAAAAAAGATACATTATGTGTAGATGATTTGGTGGTTGCAGTGAGCAATCCTCAGACAGGGCAGCGTGAAATTGGAAAAATTGCCTCTATAGAGGGTGATGCAGTAACCGTTCTGCTTGAGGATGGAACTGAAATTCACTCGACTCGGGAAAATGTAGACAAGCCTATTGAGACAGACCCCTCCCAAATGCTGGCTCGAGTTGCTTCGGGGATTTCTGCTCAAGAAAAATCTTCTACACAATCGCATTGGAAAAAAGAGTTTACCTGGTTGCTCGAAGATTGGAAGTTTGTACCTGGTGGGCGAATTCTTACAGGTGCTGGGACTGATCAGAATCTTACCTATTTTAACTGTTACGTTATTCCGTCTCCAAAAGATAGCCGAGGAGGCATTATTACTTCGCTTGGTCAGATGACTGAAATTATGAGTCGCGGTGGTGGGGTAGGTATGAACCTCTCTTCTCTTCGTCCGCGACATGCCTACGTCAAGGGTGTGAATGGGCGATCAAGCGGTTCTGTTTCATGGGGGGCTCTCTTCAGTTTTGTAACGGGTCTTATTGAACAGGGAGGTTCTCGTAGAGGAGCCCTCATGCTCATTCTGAATGTGTGGCACCCTGATATTCTCGATTTTATCAACAGCAAGCGTGAGATGGATAAGATTGTAAACGCAAACATCAGTGTGGGAATTACCGATGCTTTTATGGATGCTGTTCGTTCTGATAAAGAGTGGACCACCTATTTCCCCGACACCTCAGATCCGGAATATAATGACCTTTGGGATGGCGATATCGATCGATGGAAATCATTGGGTAAAAAAGTCGTACCATATCAAACCATAAAAGCAAAGGAGATATGGGATGCAATCATCGAGAGTGCATGGGCGTCGGCGGAGCCGGGAGTATTCTTTGTTGACCGTTATAACAAGATGTCAAACTCTTGGTATTATACAAGCATCCAGTGTACAAATCCCTGCGGGGAACAAGGCCTTCCTCCTTGGGGAGTCTGTAATCTCGGATCCGTCAATCTTTCTCGATTCGTTAAGGACAAAAAGGTGCTTTGGGAAGATTTAGGAAGAACTGTACGTGGTGCGGTGCGGTTCCTTGATGATGTTATTGATGATACTCCCTATTTTTATGAGGAAAATAGAGAGCGACAACAGTCTGAGAGAAGAGTCGGTCTTGGAACCATGGGCCTAGCAGATATGCTCATTAAGTTGGAGTTGGCTTATGGCAGTGATGCTTCGATTGATTTTATTGATAAACTCTACAAGTTCATCTGTGTTGAAGCCTACTCTGAAAGTGCTGAATTAGCGGAAGAGAAGGGCTCTTTCCCTATGTTCGATGCTGAAAAGTTTCTTGAAAGCGGCTTTATGAAAGAGATGCCTGAAGAGATTCGAGAATTGGTTCGTAAAAAGGGCATCAGAAATGTTACACTGCTTACTCAGGCACCTACAGGAACCACAGGTACCATGGTTGGTACGAGTACAGGAATCGAGCCCTACTATTTCTGGGAGTGGGAAAGAGTTGGACGCATGGGCTCAAATATTGAGCGAGTTGCAGTCTATGATGATTGGGTAAAAAAGAATCCGGGAAAAGAAAAACCTGAATTCTTCGTCTCCGCTATGGATCTCGCCCCCGAAGGACATGTAAGAGTTCAAGCGGCAATTCAGCGCTGGGTAGATTCGAGTATCTCCAAAACAGGGAATACTCCAGCAGATTATACTGTTGAACAGACGGCTAATCTGTATGAACTGCTCTATGATTTGGGGTGCAAAGGTGGAACAACCTACAGAGATGGTTCGCGAGATACCCAAGTACTCATCGCTAAAGCTAAGGAAAAGAAGAAGGAAGTAGAAATTCTTGAAAAAGTTATCATCGAAGAGCCAAAATCTAGAATTCGATCAAAGGTACTTCATGGAACAACATACAGAAAGGCAACCCCGATTGGAACTGCGTATATTACGGTAAATTCTGATGGAGGCCCTTACGGCGAACCTTTTGAGGTATTTATAAATGTTGCAAAAGTCGGCTCAGACGTTTCTGCAGATGCTGAAGGTTTAGGGCGTCTTATCAGTTTGATTCTGCGTATGCCAAGTCCACTGACTCCTCGACAGCGTACCCAGTCGGCAATTGCTCAATTGCGTGGAATCGGTTCAGGGAGACCGATGGGATTTGGAAAGAACCGTGTTATGAGTCTTCCCGATGCGGTAGCACAAGTTCTTGAAGAACATATTGGCATGGAACCGGATGACTCCGGGTATCCGCCTCTTCCAGATGAGGATGATGTTGATATTGCTACGAAACAATTCGATCTTGGTTTAGCGGCTGAAGTTGCACCAAGTGTTACCCCCGATATCTGTCCTGTTTGTGGGAATGTGACATTCGTGAATATTGAGGGGTGCAAAAAGTGTTTCTCCTGCGGACACAGCGAGTGTTAATCTACAAAACAGAGATAGTAAAATGACTGCAATGCAAACCTCCCGTCAGCAGGCGGGGGGTTCTTATAGGTCTCTTGATCGGAGAGTTCATGTCCTCTTTGCTGCACGGATTATTAATCGCTTCGGTGATTTTGTGCAGATGCTCCTAGTACTCATTCTTACAGTTTCAATTGGGTTTGACAAACATCTTGCTGGGTTGTTTACTACGCTAACAGTATTCGCTGGAATGGGTGGACAATTGATTGGGGGATTTGTTGCTGATCGATATCCTCGCATTTATGTTATGGTATTTTGCCAACTTTCAGTCGCAGTGTTCTATATAGCAAGTGCCATACTCATAGAGAGTACTCCTCTGGTTGTTGCCTACCTAATTCTATTTTCGGCGCCGTTCAGGGGTGCTACATGGCCTGTATCACATGCTCTTGTTGCAGATTTTACCCAAGGAGAAATGGAACGGGCACGAGCATTCTCACTGTTGTATCTTGGTTCGAATATTGGTGTGGCTGTCGGACCCCTTGTTGCTGCGTTTCTTTTTTCACGAAATCTTACGCTTCTTTTTATGCTGTCTTCATTTACACTCATAATTTCAGCTGCTCTTCTAGGATTCATGATCCCTCGTACGGCTCAAAGTACTCACCTGGGAAGCTCTGATGATGTTCTCTATACAGGTTCCTTGTGGAGACTCTTTTTTTCCAATCGAATGTTACTCCTCTATATGTTTGCATTCACACTCTACAATCTAATTTATGTACAACACTCATTTGCCCTGCCGCTGCAATTACACGCACTTTTCGGCCCTACTGCAGGAACAGATGGATACGGGTGGATTATGACGGTCAATGCAGCGACTGTTCTCGTTATGACTGCTCTGGTCACTCGAATTACGCTGTACAGTTCACGATCAATGAACATGGCTTTTGGTTGTATGTTCTATGTAGTCGGGTTTGGAATTTATGCCTATTGTTCATCCTTTCCCCTGTTTCTCATAGCAACCTTTATCTGGACCATAGGAGAAATTTTACTTGCTACAAATGGTAATGTTTTCGTGAACCAGCATGCCCCTGTCTCACATCGTGCAAGATTTAATTCGATCATCAGTGTTACTACTGGAATTGGTTCCTCATTAGGTCCATATATTGGGGGACTCATTCTCTCTTTTGCAAGCTTCAGGGCTATTTGGTTAGGATCTGTTGCAGTGGCAATCGTCGTAGGTTTGCTCTTTATGCAACTTCGTATTGTGGTGGTTCGTTCACAACACGAGAAACCCTTCGAGGAAGGGTAGGAAAGGTTGCAAACACCCCTGTATTGGAGTATAATCGAAGGGTAAATGCCCTGTAGTTATTACAGGGTCGTATTGTGTGTAACTGGTTGTGACTATAACGAGTCACAGGTAAATATTATTTCAATGGAGTGTAAATATGGGTAACAAGAAAATGGTTACTATCGATGGCAATACTGCTGCCGCACATGTTGCGTATGCATTTAGTGATGTTGCTGCGATTTATCCTATCACTCCTTCATCACCGATGGGGGAGTATGCTGATTCATGGGCAAGTACAGGAAGAGTCAATCTGTTTGGCGAGAAAGTAGACATTACTGAAATGCAGTCTGAAGCTGGAGCTGCTGGTGCAGTACACGGCTCGTTGTCGGCAGGAGCTCTTACGACTACCTTTACGGCTAGCCAAGGCTTGTTACTCATGATCCCGAATATGCACAAGATTGCAGGAGAGATGTTACCAACTGTATTCCATGTATCTGCTCGTTCACTTGCTGCACAGTCCCTCTCAATTTTTGGTGATCACTCAGACGTTATGTCCTGCAGAAATACCGGATTTGCCATGACTGCAGCAACAAGTATTCAGGAAACCATGGATCTTGCTCTCGTTGCTCACCTAGCTACGCTTAAATCTCAAGTTCCCTTCCTCTCTTTCTTCGATGGATTTAGAACCTCTCATGAAGTTCAGAAGGTTGAAGAAATCTCCTATGAAGAGATGAATTCTCTCGTTGAACCTGAGTATATTGAACGTTTTCGAGATCGTGCACAGCGTCCTGAAAGCCCAAGACTCAAAGTTGCAGCACAGAATGAGGACGTATACTTCCAGGGGCGTGAGACGGTGAACACCTATTACAATGCTGTTCCTGAAATTGTTCAGGAATACATGGATAGAGTTGCAAAGATTACCGGAAGACAGTACCACCTTTTTGATTATGTAGGTGCACCGGATGCAGATCGTATTGTTATTGCGATGGGCAGTGCATTAGACACGTTCGAATGGGCAGCTGACTACTTGAACAAGAAGGGTGAGAAAGTTGGTGTATTAAAGATTCGTCTGTATCGTCCCTTCTCCGCGAAGGACTTCGTTGCAGCGATTCCTCAGTCTGTTAAAAAGATTGCCGTGCTAGACCGAACTAAGGAGCCAGGTTCCATTGGTGAGCCTCTCTACCTCGACGTAGTGACTGCACTTTCTCAAATGGGGCGAAGTGGTATTTCTGTTGTTGGTGGTCGTTATGGCCTCTCGAGTAAAGATTTTACTCCTACCCACGCAAAAGCAGTGTTTGACCACCTCAACGAAGGTAACTGGCATAACTTCACCGTTGGTATTAATGATGATGTTACAAACCTCAGTATTCCCGTGAAGGAGAAGATTGATGTCTCTCCAAAGGGTGTTGTCTCCTGCATGTTCTGGGGATTGGGATCTGACGGAACCGTTGGTGCTAACAAGGATTCCATCAAAATTATCGGTGGGAATACCGATATGAATGCTCAGGCTTATTTCTCGTACGATTCCAAAAAGTCCGGAGGAATCACCATCAGCCACCTGAGATTTGGTAAGAGCTCTGTAAATATGCCTTGGCTCATCGACAGTGCCGATTTTGTTGCTTGTCATAATCCTGCATATATTGGTCGTTATGATATGCTTGCACCGTTGCGGGAGGGGGGTGTATTCCTCTTGAACTCACAGATTTCTTCCGATGAAGTATTCGAGCATCTTACAGCCACAGAACAGCAGCAGATTATCGACAAGAAAATTCGCTTCTACAATATCAATGCACTTAAGATTGCAGAGGATGTAGGTCTTGGTACAAGAATTAATACTGTTATGCAGGCTGCATTCTTCAAGATTTCAGGTATTTTCCCTGAAGCAGAGGCTATTGAGCTTATTAAAAATGCTATCAAGAAGACCTTTGGCAAAAAGGGTGAAGATATCGTTAAAATGAACTGGGCTGCAGTAGATGGTGCTTCCGATGCCTTGGAAGAGGTTAAAATCCCTGCTGAATCTGCAAAATCATATGAGCCTAAAAAGCTTATCAGTGATGATGCAGATGCTTTCGCAAAGGAAATTATTGAACCCATCATGCACCTTAAGGGCAATGACATTCCTGTTTCGAAAATGTCATTTGATGGTACCCTGCCTACAAACACAGCACGTCTTGAGAAGCGGGGAGTTGCACCATTTATTCCTCATTGGATTAGTGAGAACTGTATCCAATGTAACCAGTGTGTGCAGTCATGTCCTCATGCAGCTATTCGGGCAAAGCAGATTGATCCGAAGGATCTGGAAAATGCACCAGAAAGCTTTACCACATTAAAATCGAATACAAAAAATGACGGGGATCTCCGTTTCAGGATTCAGGTGTATACCGAAGATTGTCAAGGATGTGGCGTCTGTATAGAGACCTGTCCTTCAAAGAACAAATCTCTTGTATTTAGCCCGATTGCTGTTGAGAGAGAAGCAGGTGAAACCAAGAATGCTGAGTTCTTTGAGGCTCTTCCCGATGATGTTGTTGATGGAATTTCTGTAGATACCGTCAAGGGAATGCAGTTCAAGAAACCTCTATTCGAGTTCTCGGGTGCTTGTGCCGGTTGTGGAGAGACTCCTTACATTAAACTCGTATCTCAGATTTGTGGTGAACGAATGATAGTGGCTAATGCAACTGGATGTTCATCCATCTATGGTGGAACCTTCCCAACTACTCCTTATGCACAACGAAGAGATGGCCGAGGACCAGCATGGGGCAACTCTTTATTTGAAGATAACGCTGAGTATGGTCTTGGAATGAGACTTGCTGTGGAGGCGAACCGAAGACAGCTCAAAGCAAATATTGACCGTCTTTTTGCCGCTGGAACAACAGAGGCGTTGAAGAATGCACTGACCAAGAACATTGAACTCTGGGATGATAAAACTGAGGCTTCGATTACTGCACAGAAAGAGACACAAGCCCTGTTGGATGATGCACTGAAATCTGCAAAGAGTGATGAAGCTAAGGCTGCATTACGTAAGATTGTTGAACTGAAGGACTATTTATCAGAGAAGTCTGTCTGGATCTTCGGTGGTGATGGATGGGCATACGATATTGGCTATGGCGGTGTAGACCATGTTGTTGCTTCGGGTAAGAATGTAAATATTCTTGTACTCGATACTGAAGTTTACTCAAATACGGGTGGACAGGCTTCTAAAGCAACACCTATTGCTGCAGTTGCAAAATTTGCAAACGCTGGTAAGCAGATGGGTAAAAAGAACATGGGCTTCATGATGATGAGTTATGGTCATGTGTATGTTGCTTCAATCGCTCTTGGTTCCAATCGTCTGCACGCACAGAAGGCACTTCAGGAAGCGGTTGCACACGATGGTCCTTCAATTGTTTTCTGCTATGCACCTTGTATCAACCATGGTATTAACATGATGAAGAGTCAGGTTGAAGAGAAACTGGCTGTTGAAGCAGGTTATTGGCCATTGTTCAGGTACAATCCTGCACTTGAAGATGGTAAGCGTTTCTCTTGGGATACCAAGGAGGCAAAGGGTGATTACCAGGAGTTCATTAAGAGTGAAAGAAGATACTCTTCCCTCTATAAAACGAACCCCGATCAGGCTGAAGAATTATTCAAGCGTGCAGAAGAAGATGCAAAACGACGCATGGCGTTCTACAAGAATGTTGGAGAGGTCATGTAATTAATCATGCATGAATAGGTTTGAAACATTGAGCCACCTAGATGAATTTCTGGGTGGCTCGTTTTAGTTCGGATTTAGTAATCTATGCAAGCCAGTTTTGTATCAAAACTTTAGACGAACGGTTCATCTCTTCCATAAAATCACTTGTATGTTTTCTGAAGTAATAATAGTCGGCAATAGTGCCTGTATTATTGAAAGGTAATCGGTTTTGATTTCTCAACTGTTGTTCTTGAGCTTTAAATGCAATTTCTAAATCTGTAAGGTGAGGTTCCCTATATGAATCAGTCATAAAGATTGAATCAACGGGACAACGTATTGCTGGATGGGCAAGAGGCTCTTTACTTTTGGGGTATCCAAAAATTACAAGTGTTGCAACAGCCGTGTATTGGGGAAGGTTGAAAAGACGTACAATCTCTTCATGTTGCTCAAGAATATCACCGATGTAACAAGAACCAATTCCGAGTGATTCTGCCGCAATCACAGCACTCTGAGCAGCAATTAATGCATCACTCATTGCAAGTAGTAAATCTCCCATACCAGGTGCTCTCCATAATATATTTTGTTCCACACCCTTATCTACAGAGCCCGATTCTTCATAATAGTTTACCCATTTCCTTGCATCTGAAAGGAAAAGCCACACCAAAGGGGCCGTAGCAATCATCGGTTGGTTGTCGCAAAGCTTAGCAAGTATCTCCCGCTTTTCCCGATTACATACCTCAATAACAGAGTAGAACATCATATTTCCAGCAGTTGGGGCTCGTAGTGCTGCTGCCTGAATTGCCTTTCGATGTTCTTCGGTAATTGGATCTTGAGTGAAGGCTCTGTACGTTCGTCGGTTCATTAATAGATCAAGGGTAGAATTCATATTTTTCCTCACTTATTCAATATCTCGAGGCTTTTCTTGCCGTACTGTACCAAGTCATAGCATTGATATAGTATAGTCAATAGAAGGTTGTTATGAAAAGTGTTCGCGTGTATCCGTACCGCTGGGTAGTTCTCAGTGCACTTATGGCAGTTATTTTAGCTTCTGAGATGCAGTGGTTGGTCCTAGCTCCAATTTCTCGGGCAGCAGGTGCCTTTTATGGATCTCAGATTCCTCCAGAATCATTGATCGGTCCCGATTTACTTACACTCATTCATCTCATTGTATTCGTATTTTTTAGTATTCCTTCAACGCTCATCATCGATAAAGTTGGATTAAAATGGACACTTCGTTCCAGTGCAATTTTCCTTGCTTTATTTGGTTTAGTAAAAGGAATCGGCTCTTACAATTTTTATGTAGTAGTCACTGCTCAAGTAGGACTCTCAATTGCTCATGCACTCATACTCAATAATGTCACGTTAGTTACAGCTCGTTGGTTTCCGCTACGGGAACGTGGATTCGCGATTGGTTTGGTCTCACTTGCACAGTATCTAGGTCTATTTCTTATCATGATTATTAGTCCACGTTTGGTGGTTACCAATCCGAGCATGTCTGAATATGGATCTGGGATCTCCTCGCTCTTATTTTGGCTTGGAATCATTACGGCAGTTGGGGCTGTAGCTGTTCTATTCCTTTTCAAAGAAAAACCGCCCACTCCCTCATCACAAGAACCCTTTGAGGTTGAAAGCTATATTACTTCATTTAAGATGCTGCTGCATAAGAAACATATGGGTGGATTTATTGCAATTTTTGGTCTTGTCTGGGGCCTTTTTAATGTGTTCATTGCCAAAATTGATAGTATAACGGCTTTTATTGGAGTACAGAACTCCAACGGTCTTGTTGGTGTTTTACTCTTAGCTGGCGGTATGGTAGGATCTGTCATTGTCCCCTTCCTCTCTGATTATACAAGAAAACGCAAAATGTATTTCTTCATCTGTATGGTAGGAGTATTTGTTGGAGTACTCGTATTTGCGAGTATCCCATTATTTGATACATTACTGGAATCTACCACGCTCCTAGGATACGTTGCAGCTACTATTGTGGGTTTCTTTTTTCAGAGTGCAATTCCTCTGGGCTACCAGTACGCTTCTGAGTTAAGTTATCCAGTTAAAGAGGCTTCTTCGCAGGGTGTCCTCCTTCTCAACGGACACCTCATCGGTGTAGCTTTACTCATGCTCATGAGCCTTCAGGGAGGGGCTTATCTTGAACAGGTGTTAATTGTTGGTGTTGCTCTCTTATTTGCTGCCGTTCTTGGTGTGCTTTTTATCAAAGAATCTCCCATTATCGTGACAGAAGATGAACGGTTGCGGGAAGCTGTGGAAAAAGAATCGGTACATCAACGGTAATCTCGAAGGACCAGGAAAAGTACAAAATTAATGGACCGCACAACGACGGTCCATACATTTTGTTTTCTCAGTGATTAATCTTCAGGAGAGAAATCTGATTTTGCAGCCCCACAAAGTGGGCATACCCAATCTTCAGGAAGACTTTCGAATGCGGTTCCGGGCTGGACCCCATTATCCGGATCTCCCTCTGCGGGATCATAGATATAACCACATAAATCACAAATGTACTTTTTCATACTTGTTCCTCCATTTGGAATCTTGTAATAAGGATACCGTGCAAAAGAAAAAAATGCAACGAAAAATAGGAATCAGGCAATATTTGTAGTCGTTATAGTCATGATGCGGGCTCATAGATTGCAAGCACCTTATGCAGTAATTTCTTAAATTTCTTTTTAAATGATTCAGGACCAAGGACTTCAACGGAATCAACACACTGAATGATTCGTAAATATAACTCTATAGAATTTTCTGCTTCCATTTTACAGATTGTTTCACCCGCTTCATTGATCTCAAACTGTGGTTCCCGATGATTAATATGACGAAATGAATTGAGAGCGGATTGTTCATGTATCTTAAGAACGAGAGGAATGAAGTCAATGCTATCGTATGAATCTTCTTCCTGCTGTTTGTGAAATGGTTTTAGATTGTCGGGAATTGTGTATGTCTCATCTAAAATAGTTGCTGAAGTAATTGTTCCAATATCGATTGTTGTTATTGCCGAGGTGTGTCTCAGTCTCCCCGTTACGCTTATAGGATTCCTTCCATCCTCTTCCTCTCTGAACCCTATGAAATAAGGTGCAAATTCAGTCTCTTTGCAGACTCCCTGCAGATTCTGTTGAATACGAACAATTTTGCCGGATACCCAACTGTCTATAAGAACTTCCAGAACAGTGGTGAATTGCCCGTTTCTTTCCCGTTTCAGGTGAACTTCATGGTCAATTGATTCAGCGAGATTAATGATATTGTCAGAAATCGAAGGAGCGTATGTTCGCATATTCATCGCTATTTTCCGTAATCCAGAGGCAAGGTGAGGATTCTGAAATTCACTATTAGTAGCAAGAATCTCTGCTGAAAGGTTGAAGGCGAGAGACTCATATACACTCAGCGCTATGTTTTCTTCTCCATCCTTTGGCCGAATTTTAATGAGATTATTATCCTCGTAAATGTCAATATAATTTTTCAATTCATCAACATAACGGCTTATAGTTGATCGATGTACACCCAGCCGTCTCGCAATCTCAGACCTCCTCAGTCCTTCTGGATGGGAATGGAGTAAAAGATCCAGCTGTGCAACACGTTCACCTTTCATAACACTATCTCCTTTTTTCGCACCAAAACGCAACAAATGCAATTAAGTATATCACGTATCAAGGGTAAAACAAGCTTAATCCTGTTGCACGTCAGGCTTTTGTGTTGCTAAAATAGAGCATGGATGAAAGACTTACCGCAGTAGAGATGAAACTAGTTTATTTGGAAGATATGGTGTTAACCTTGAATGAATTGGTAATCAAGCAGCAACGAGAACTTGATGCATTACTTCTCACGAAAGAAAAATTAGAAGCTCGTATCGCGGAACTTTCAGAGATAGCTTCTGACATTCCACAACGACGCCCTCCACATTATTAATTTCTTCTGTACCAACGCGTAGTGGCAACACACACTGGTTGTGTTTCCCCTAAATCATTGGTTTTCAAAACTTCGTGAAAGAGTATAAGAGAGTCATTTTCAAGAATTCCTCTTTCTGTTAGTCCTGTACGTACAGAAATATCATCATTTTGAAAAGTTTGAGCAAGGTAGGATATATCAACCTCAGCGATGAGATGGGTATCTCGGAATGAGAAGGGTAGTGAATCAAGCATCCATTCAAAGTAGATAACATTATTTACATGTTTATTGAAATCACAATCTGAATACCTCACTATCGGGCTATAGGTAATCATGTGTGCAAAATCGTCTGTGTTGAACGAAACTCTCTTTCCAAGATTTGGATCTACATGAGTGTGTCGGTCTACAGCTCCGAACCTTTCAGCTATTGAGGTTGGCTTTATTGGACGCTGGGTTTTTACATCCATAACGACCCAATGAGTCAATGACTGGAAGAGTTGTTCTCCTTTGCTGTTGTACAATCGACAGACACGGGGAAAATAGAGCTTCCATGGTTCCTGATGGTACGTTTCTACGGTTACGGTGTCTGGCCAGAGTGCATAGTTGGAAATAACCATATGAGTCCGTGTAACTACCCATGTTTTTCCCTCTTGTTGGAGATGTGGAATACTCACCCCCCTATGATATGTATGTGCCCCGGCAGATTCTTGCATAATTCGGAAATAGAAGGCTGTCTGAGCTCGGTAGAAGGGATCCACCTCATAGCTTTCGAGGAGCTTGGATTCAGTATACACTCCGTTGTTAATCGGCATGATTGACCTCTTTCTCTTCATAAAATCGGACAAGTGAGCGGCCATACTTTCGCTCATCAATAAAAGATAGTGTTCCTATTTGCTCGGGCCAAAGAGACCGTTCTTCGGAAGGATAGTGTATTAAGAACAATCCGCCAGGTTTCAATGTATGGTGTTTAGCAATCAGTTCTGCAATTGCAATCTTTTGTTTCATAGGGAATGGAGGATCCGCATAGATGATATCGTATTGCTGTTTTGCTTGAGGAATGAATCGTAAAACGTTTGCCATGAAAAGGTGAATATCTGATTTTACAAAACTCATATTCTTTACAATCGTAGCACGCTTCCCTCCATCAAGTTCAACAAGATGCACTGGAGTTGCACCACGAGATGCTGCTTCTATTCCTACCAATCCGCTACCTGAAAAGAGGTCAAGAAACGAGCAATCTGTAATGTCGTGTAAAATGGAAAATAATGATTCTCGCATTCTATCCATGGCGGGACGAATCTCACCTGGAGGGCAGGTAATTACTCTGCCACGATAGAGGCCTCCGGTTATTCTCATGCTAATACCATACGGTGAACAGCAATAAAATGCAATCCAAAGGATTAGTTTTCTATTCCGTCTCCATGGTTCCGCAGCGAGTAACAGAAGACAGTTGGGCGTAATTTTTTAGAGACAAGAAATTGCGGCATTTTTTTATACTTTTTGATTGACTTTATA
>Ga0334901_1001481_pt1 | contig 24441 bp, 24 predicted proteins | sample GraSluR3_MG_3_FD_207216 | JGI IMG/M metagenome (GOLD analysis project Ga0334901, IMG submission 207216) | Sludge microbial communities from methane-producing bioreactor in Wageningen University, Netherlands - Granular Sludge_15_08-R3 | ecosystem: Engineered > Bioreactor > Anaerobic >... | reverse complement strand
GAGACCAAAAATGATTTGAATATTATCTATGAGAAGAAAATTACTATACAATACATCCATCCCTAGTATTTAGAAACGACCAAAAATATAGATATCCAAACACCGTATATATGGCAGATGCTCTATTTCAAAAACAGATTTTGTGTAAAGGAGAAAAGCTTATATACAATCTAGACGAAACTCTAACTATGCACCGCATCAAAAATGGATCAACAAATTATAGTTACAAACGATATAAGTTTACACAACAAAATCTCAAAACAGTTTTCTCCTTACATCCAATATGGTACGCAACATTTGCCACAGCTTTTGAACTTATGAGAAAATGTATCTATCCAATTTTACACAAGATAAAAATCTGATACTTGATAGATAAAATTGAGAGATTACCGTTTGTATTACAGGGATATAAGGTAAAGAGATATGATAAAAATAATTTGGAAAAAAGAAAATTTATCCTCTCTTAATAAGTTTGGAAAAAACAAATTTACTAACAAAAAGAGGTAAACAAATTAATTTTAAAACAGCTATTTTCATAATAAAATGATCAAAAAAATTATAACTGAGAGATTTTTTTCGATATTCAAAACTTTTTTTTCTATTTTTATTTTCTAAATAAATAATTGATTGAATAAGCTTATTATGGCTCATTTTTTGAGAAAAAACAGAATCTGATATATATTTTTGTTTGTGATACAGAGTAATAAGATCAGATAGTTCATCCATCAATTTGGGATTTGAACCAGAAAGATTGGATTGATGTCTGCGGTATAAAGTAAGCGATTTATCAATATAATAAATAGGATAATTAGTCGCAACTTTAAAATAAAAATCATAATCAGAGACACTATATGCTTTATTATTTGGATGCAATGAGGTTATAGAATATTTGTCTATCATAGATCTTGTAACCATTGCAGTACTCCAAGATATAATTGGTCAAACATTTGCAGATATGTACATATCTGGAGAAATTTTTGTATTCTGATACGTTTTTATTTTTCTAAATCCAAAAATATCTTTTTGTATAATATTATTGTGTCTGTCTATAAAATCAAGATTGTTATAAACAAGCTGCACTTTGGGATATTTATCGAAAATAGCTAATTTATTTTTTAGACAATCCTTTTCTCGCAAATCATCGCCTTCCAAAAACGCAATATATTCACTTTCTTTTGAGGTTTTTTGTATCAAAAAATTCATATTGTCTACGATTCATTTATTTGGACTGTGATGCCAAGCTTTTATTTTGTCTGGATATTTTTTTACATATTTTTGGACAATTTCCCAAGTTTCATCACCAGGACTATCATCCCCTATCAATAATTCTCGCTCAGAAATAGATTGATCCAAAATAGACTGTATCGTATCAGCGATAAAATCTTGATGATTGTAAGTTGTAGTAATGATTGAAATTAGGGGCATTTTATACTTAGAATAAATAAATTATTTTATTTTTTTTATTGTTTCCAAATATTTATATCAATGCTTTGTGTCAGGTTCCAAATATGCTCATTCAGACCACTCATTCCAAGAATTAACAAAAAGAAATTCATTATTGTTTTTGATTGAGTTTTCATATTGCTTCTTTAGATATTTTTCAAACAATAATGGCGATTCTGATAAAAAAACTATTCATCTTTCTTCTTTTCTGGGTGTATTATCCCATCAAGGACAAATTCAGAAAAAAGTTTTTTCTTTGTGTTTTTTCTTTCAAAAAGAGATCATCTTTTTTAAAATCTTTTCATAAAAAACTTTATAAACAGTTTCTTTTCAAAATAATTTATTTTTAAGAATGGTTATATATTGAAAAATCAAAGACTTTATTTTATATGGAATAAATTTTCACAAAACATTTATAATTCAACTCATATTTCCCAAACTGTATAATGGTTCAAACTGAACAACTCAATTTGATAACAAAGATTTTTTTTGTTGATTATACGAAACCAATGTTTCTATTATATATATACCATTAAATCATTCAGATATACAATAATCGTTCCAATATTTAATAAGTCGATCAAAATCAGGAATATCTTTTGTGTTATGAATCAAAAAAACAGGTTTATTATCAATACAAATATAATTTTTATGTTTAAAAAATTGCATTAAATATTTTATATGATTCAACGCATCTTCTTCTCATCAATACTCCTGCTTAACCAATGTTTCATCTAAAATTTTTTTACCCCAAGTTCTAGATCGTGAACCATTTGCCCACGAAAAACAAAAATTAATATTAGGTTCTCAATCCTCTAACATTTTTTCCAATCCTTTTTCTAATAATTTTCTTCAATTAAACCAATAATGGTAATAACAAAAACCAAATATTCAATATTTTTTTGCTAATTCAGCTTGGTTTTTTCTTGTTTTAAAATCTAGAAAATTATAATATCATTCCAAAGGAATTCTTGGCTGATTGTGTCATTTAAATAATTGTTTGGCTTTTTTGACTGTTGTCCATTCTGTAAATCATTTTCCCCACCATTTATTATTTTCTGGTATTTCATGAAACTGAGGAAGATGTCGCGCTATAATTTTTGGATTCATAAAAATCCTTATATAGATAAAATTTTTTTTATAATTTTTGCTATCGCTCTAAAAAGCAATGTTTTATGAAAGAAGGTACTAATCAGTGGCACTATAATAAAATACAACTTATTATATTTTTTATATACATAAGCAAACCACAACAAAGACTGTTTAATTTTTGTTGATGATATTGCCTGATTAAAATGATTTCTATATAAAAATGTATAAACATCAATCAATCATACATTTTTTTTCTCTTTTAGATATTGTAAATTAAAATCCCAATCTGCATAAAATCACGATTTATCATCATAAAATTTATCAAAATTCTTATATAATATTCAGCCAAAAGAAATAGAGTGTGCCAATAGTTGTTTAGAAAACGTATCCTTATATATTTTCCTTCACAAAACTTTACTATGAGGTTGAAATATACCCAAATTTTTCCCATTTTCGTCAAAACACATATACTTTCAATAACAAACATCCAAGTTATATTTGATCAAATTATCGTACAGGATTTTTAAACTATTTTCATTATAAAACTTATCGTCATCAGATAAAAAAACAAAATATTCTCATTTTTTTAATTCTAATAATTTATTCCAATTTCAAACCATTCATAGATTTTTTTTGTTTTTATTATAAATAATATTCCAATTGTTATATTTTTTAATATAGCTATCTATAAAATCTTTAGTTTCATAATTATCAGAATTATCAGAAACAATTAATTCTAAATCTGATTTTAAAAATCATTTTTGTAAAACAATACTATCTAAACACTCTTTTAGATAATTTAATCTATTGTATGTAGGTACCAATATACTTATCAATGGTTTATTTGTTTTCATCAATAAACTCTTTAATTTTTAAAACAATGTAATTTAAATGTTCATTCGTTAGTCATGGATAAACTCATAACCAAAAAGTATGATTCATAACATAATTTGAGTTTTTCAAATCTCAAACAACCCTATAATCCTTTACATAATCAATAAATGCTGGTTGATTAAGATAATTACCAGCAAACAAAAGTCTTGTTCATATTTTATTTTCATTCAAAAATTGCATCAATTTTTCACGATTAATTCATCACTCTTTTGTACTCAATAAAAATCAAAATCGACTTGGGTCTGATTTTAAAGTTGCTTTTGGCATGATAAAATATTGATCTAATCAATTTTCAATAAATTTAGAATAAAGATAGTTGAAATTATTCTTCCTTTTCTGAATAAATCATGATAATTTTTCTAGTTGAGCCACTCATAAAGCTGCTTGCATATCAGTTACTTTGAGATTATAACCAATTCTAGAATAAATATATTTATGATCAAATCATTCTGGTAAATTACCTAATTTCCATTTAAATCTATTTTTACAGCTATTATCTTCGCCTGTTTTACACCAACAATCTCTTCACCAATCTCTAAATGATTTAATAATTTTTGCTAATAAAGCATTGTTGGTAATCAAAGCTCATCACTCACCCATTGTAATATGATGTGCTGGATAAAAAGACAATGTTCATATATCACCAAAAGTTCAGGTATACTTACCATTATACATTGTTCATAAAGCATCACAATTATCTTCTATAAGCCGTAAATTATTTTCTTCACAAATTTTTGTTATTTCATCCAAGTTAAATGCATTTCATAGAGTATGAGCAAGCATAATTGCTTTCGTTTTTGGAGATATAGCTTTTTTTAATTCTTCTATATCAACTTCGTATGTTCACAATTCAACATCAACAAAAACAGGTATTAATCAATTTTGAATTATTGGATTTATAGTTGTTGGAAATCATGAAGCTACTGTTATAACTTCATCTCATTGTTTCAATTGTCTTTCTCACAATTCTTTTGCAGTCAATGCAGTCAATGCAAGTAAATTCGCTGAACTTCCAGAATTAGTGGTTATCACAAATTTTGATCACAAAAAATCAGCTAATCATTTTTCAAACATATCATTCCATCTGCCTTCTGTCCAATGACAATCCATAACAGATTCTATCATATACTGCAACTCTGTTTCATCAAAAATCTTCCCAGAAACAGGTACTTGTGATTTTCATGGTATAAATTCTTCTTTATTTTTAGAAATAAAATCTTTAATTATCTCTTTTAACTGATTATTAGACATAACAATTTTTTATAAAATAAAATATTACATAAATTGATTTATTTCATCTAATGCTAGTTTTTCAATATCTTCTTGAGCATAAAACGCTCTATAAAAATTAATTGTTCTTTTAAGAACTTCTTGAACATTGTATTTTGGTGTCCAACCCAAAAGCAATTTAGCTTTTGTATTATCAAGCAACAATAAACCAGCTTCATGCATTCATTGATTCATTTCTGATTGTATTTTATACGATCATTTTCCTAATATTTCAATAGATTTTGTAACAATATCTATAACTTTAAGTGTGTCACTAACATCTGGTCAAAAATTGTATGCTCATAAATATTTATCATCTTGAAATATTTTTATTCCTATAGTTAAATATCCAAACAACGCTTCAAGCATATATTGCCAAGGTCTAACTGAATTAGGATTTCTAAGTGTTAACGTCTCTGATTGCATAATAGATCTAACAATATCTGGTATTAATCTATCTTTTGACCAATCTCATCATCATATTACATTTCACGCTCTTACTACTGCAACTTTTTTATTTAATTCATTAAAAAATGATTTTGTATAACTATCTATAGCCAATTCTGACATTGCTTTACTACTGCTATAAGGATCAAATCATCACAATCTATCATTCTCTCTATAAGGTCGCATCCATTCTTTATTATCATAGACTTTATCTGTTGTTATAAGAACAGCTCATTTAATACATTCTTTAATTCTAATCATTTCCAACACAATAGTTGTTCACATAGCATTAGTTTTGATTGTATAAACCGGATCCTTATAACTATCTCTCACTATGGGTTGAGCTGCTAAATGAAAGATTATTTCAGGTTGATAAGCATCAATAGTTTTAGACAACAGTTCAATATCATTTATGTCACCTATTATTTGAGTAATTTTATCATTAAGCTTAAAAGCATCAAATAAATTCGGCTGCGTGTGAGGCTCCAAAGAATATCATACTACATTTGCTCATAAACTATGAAGCCGTAATGCTAACCGACTTCATTTAAAACCAGTTGATCAAGTCAATAAAATTGTTTTTCATTTGTAGAAGTTTTGCATATTTTTTTATTCCAAAATAAAAGGAGTATCAAAATCAGCTAAATAAGGTAATTTTTTATCTTTTTCTGAGATAATTGGAGAATTAACAGGCCATTCCATTCCAAAAGAATTCCAATTAATTCATGAATCACTTTCTTTATTAAAAATTGTTGTATCCATGTAAACAAGAATTGCTTGTTCACTAAGAGTCAAAAATCAATGAGCAAATCACCTAGGAATAAATATTCAATTATTTTTTTCTTTTGATAAATTCAATGATATATATTTTCAATATGTTATACTATTTTTTCTAAGATCAACAACAACATCAAGTACACTTCATTGTATAGGATATACAAATTTATCATGATCATAAGGAGGTTTTTGAAAATGCATTCATCTTATAACATTTTTTCTTGATATAGAGTAGAAACTTTCTTTAAAAGAATCTATTAATCAAATTTTATAAAAATCCTCATTATGGAATGTTTTTATAAAAGATCATCTTTCATCAAAAAACACATCAAAAACAACTTCAAAAACAGTATTTAACTTAGTTTCTATAAACTTCATTTAAATAACTTTTATAAGTTAAAGATAATCAATCTTTTATTCAATATTTAGTAGTCCATCACAATTCATCTTTTGCTTTTGAATTATCACATCAAGAATAAAAAATATCATTTTTAGAATAGGGAACTATTCAAAAGTTAATATTTTTTCCAGATTTTTTTGATATCTTAAGTATATTCTTATATATTTCTTTTAATGATACAACTTGAGAAGATCATATATTAAAAATACTAAATTTATTCCTCGTTTTAATTATATAGTTTAAAGACAATAAATAAGCATCAACTATATCATCAATATAAGTAAAACTAAGTTTTTGCTTTCATCAAGAAAGATTTAAAACATTATTATCATCTATAGTATTTTTTATTATAAGAGGGATGATTTTATCATTATCATTAGGTCAGTAAGGAGAGAACAGTCTCAAAGTAACAGATTTAAAATCATAATTTTCTGTATAATATTTAATTATATTATTAAAAGCTATTTTTGTTGATGCATATAAATTATATGCCCTTTCTTGTGTTTTTTCCGTAATAATATTTTTTTTGTTTTTATAATGAGCATATTCAAAAAAAGTTCATGTATTTATAAAATACTTAACTCCATATTTGACAGAAAGATCACATAAATAGGTTCAAAAAGTAATATTTGTATTTATCATTTCATCTATATCTAATTTATTATGTGTTTTTTTATACGTAGTTGCTAAATGTATTATAAAATTTATTTTGTGTTTCAGAAAAATTTTTTCAACATCATCATGTTCAGTCACATATATAATTTGGAGATTTTTATTTAACAAACACTCATCAATTCTAGATATGTTTGATCATTTTCTAACTACAGCAAAAACATTAAATCATTTATTAATTAAAGCTATTAATAAATGACTTCAAACAAATCACGTACTTCAAGTTAGTAAAATATTTTTCATAGAAGAAGAAAAACCACTAAATTAAGATCGTATTTTCCATGGAGCTTTTCATGAATTTCGCAATTGTTCAAGATCTTGTTTATGTTTTATTGTATCCATAGCAAACCAAAATCAATCATGTTTATAGGCCATAAGTTCTCAATCTTTTACAAGATTTTCCAATGGTTCTTTTTCAAATGGCATTGAATCTCAATCAATATAATCAAGTACTTTCTTATCAAGAACCATGAATCATCAATTAATATTTTGACCTATATTATCTTTTTTTTCTCAAAATTCTATTACTTTACCTCCCTCAATAACAAGTTTTCAAAATCTATTTTCTGGTTCAATAGAAACAAGTGTTGCTAATTTTCAATGATTATTATGAAAATCGTAAATATCTTTTATATTAACATCACTTAAACCATCACCATAAGTCATCATAAATTTATCTCATTTAATATAATCTTTTACTCTTTTAATTCTTCATCAGGTCATTGTAGAATCACCAGTATCTATTAAGGTAACTTTTCGATCATCTTTATGATTATTATGAACAATAATCTGATTAGTTTTTATATCAATAGTTACATCATTATTATGAAGAAAATAGTTAGCAAATCGCTCTTTAACAAAATATCATTTATATCAAAGACAAATAATAAACTCATTAAAACCATAATAAGAATATGTTTTCATAATATGCCAAAGTATTGGTTTTCAACCAATTTCAACCATTGGTTTTGGCTTTATTACAGTTTCTTCTGACAATCTTGTTCCAAGTCATCCAGCTAATATTACTACTTGCATAATAATTTTTTATAATATAAATATATACTCTTCTAATCATTCCTTCCAACTTCTCAAGACAATTTCACTGTCGTTAATCAATTTACTATATTGAGGTCTTTTTGCTTTTGTAAGAAATTCCTCTGAGCTACATTTTTGACAGTCAATATTTTTTTGAGTTAGACGAAAAATTTCTTGAGCGAAGTCATTCCAAGTGATTCAATTTCACTCAGTTTGATTTGATAAATGGAAAATATTTCACCTATAATTATCTATATGATTTACAATATCTAACATAGCTTTTGACAAATCTTTGGTATAGGTCGGATTTCAAAACTGATCATTGACAACTTTCAATTCATTACGTGTTTCAGCCAATTTGAGCATCGTATTTACAAAATTTTTAAACTGAGATCATCCACCATACAACCAACTTGTCCTGACAATAATTGCATTGGAATTTTCTGATTTCAACAATTGTTCTCCCAAATATTTGGCCATGCCATATTGATTTATAGAGTTTGGTATATCTTGTGGCAAATAACCAGACTCTTTTGTTCCATCAAAAATATAATCTGTAGAAATATGAATCAAATCTATATCCATATTTTTACAAACTTTTGCCAACAAATAAGTACCAAAAGCATTTACTTGGTAATTGAGCATTTTTCATTCATCTTCTGCTGCATCTACATTGGTATAAGCTGCACAATTAATTATCACATTTACTTGCTCTTTTTCCAATATCGTTTTGATATTTTCAATATTTGTAATATCGAGCAAATCTCTATCGTATCAAACAACTTCATAAGATTGCTGCAAAATAGGAATAAGGTCGTATGCCAACATTCCATTGGATCCTGTAACAAGTATCTTAGCCATTAAAATGGATTATTTTCTAAAAACTCTTTGAACGTAGGCTGTTTTTTATCTTTATCAGCAAGAATAAATTCTTGTATATTATAATCGTTTTTTATTTTTTCTCGATCAATATTCAAATCTGGATCAGAATACAATATTCATCAATCAGCTTGTGGATTATAATAATCATCACATTTATACACAAATTCTGTATTGTCTTCCAATGTCAAAAATCCATGGGCAAAACCTTTTGGCACAAACAATTGTTTCTTGTTTTCTGCACTCAATACTTCCATTATATATTTACCAAAAGTCTGAGAATTTTTTCTCAAATCTATCGCAAAATCCAAAACCGATCAAGCCACAACCCTCACCAATTTAGCCTGTGTATTTTTCCTTTGAAAATGAAATCATCTCAAAACACCTTTACTCGATTTACTATGATTATCCTGTACAAAAATATTGGGAATTCAATTTTCTACAAAATCTTTTTGATGGTATGTTTCCATAAAAAATCATCTTTGATCTCAAAAGACTTGTGGTGTTATCAAAATTACATCATTGATTAAACTATTTTTTTCAAAACTAAATCACATAATAAATATAATAATATATAAATTTCTATTTCACAAAAAACAATAGCAATCCAACAAAGGAAATCAAACAAATCTACCAAAAAAAATCAGAAACTTAAACTTGCATTTTAAAAATAAATTATTATAATAATCACACTATCATAGATTAAATCTATGGATCCCGAATAATCGGGATGGAACTGAAATAAAGAGTGAGAAATCACTCTTTATTTTTTTATTCAAAAATTATTTAAAACTTTTTCGTCTATTTCCAATAAAATGTAATCTTTTAATTTTCATATTCTTTTATTTATTCTTTTTTTGGATATTTGTCTAATAGCCAATATATCAACAATAGAATCTTTAAACAATCAATCAACCTCTTCCAACTTCAACAAAACATTAAAAGAATTATTTAACTTTCATTTATATGTTTTCAACGGCAACACAACAACAGTATCTCAAAAATTTGCTTTTTTCAAACTATATACCAGACATGGTCTATTTTTATTAAGCTCACTACCAATATTTTTTCATAAATTAACAAAAACAATATCTCATTTGTTAAGTTTCAAACTTAGACAATTCTTGTTGAAATTTATACACAATTTTTCATAAAACCAATCCAAAAAATCTGATATAATAGACATATTTATATCGTTTTTTATATTTTCAATCAAACTTCCAATCTTGTTTAATTTTTTTATATGCATTACTATTAGAAGTGAATTTGCTAAAACAAAAAAAACATCAGATAAAACCGCTTACACAATTTTATCCAAACAAAAAAAGAAAATCAATATATTTTTTGACAAATCTACCAAAAAAAATCAGAATTCCAAATTATCCAACCACTTCCCAATATCCTCATTTATCTGGACCAATTCTTTTGAGTTTTCAAAGAGATTTAAGTTTTGCAATATTATTTTCTATTGCAGTAGTAGAAATATTTAATTTCTTTGCCATTTCTGGTATAGTAATATTTTGGTCATCCTTTATAGAAGAAAGAATTAATTTTTGATTTTCACCCAACTTTTCACCCAACTTTTCACCCAACTTTTCACCCAACTTTTCATTATTTTTAAAATCGCTAGAAAAAATCGAGACCTCTATTCATCAAACAAGTTCTCTAATAACTGGTTTGGGCAATCAATACGAAATAACTCAATCCACTGCTCTTTTAACTCAGCTTCAATATTTTTCAATAAGTCACATTTCCTTAAACATTTCTGCTATTTTAATATTTCTTGGATAAGATCTCTGTGTTCATAAGTACAAATCTTCAATAGAAAGTTGATTAGGAAGGGATCAATAATTCCAGAAAACAAGCTTATCTCTAAATATTTTAAATTGCGAATGCGTTCATCATACATAATTTCTATGAACAATTGCATTAATAACAAATTCCCTAATTGCAGTAATTGGATATTGCCATTTTTCGTCCCTCTGTGGTTTTCATGTAATAATATACTCTTTGGTAATATAAGCCATCACAAAATCCATTATTTCCTCTACTTGACCCACCAAATCATTTTTAAGAGAAAGCGATTTCTTTATCAAAGTATCATCTTCAAAAAGTCAAATAAGAACTTCTCTTTCCAAAAGCTCTTTCTTGGAAAAAAGCAAATACGCTGCATGAGTAACATCATTATTATATACCAAATCAAGTTTTTTCAAAAAAGAAAGAATATCTGGCTCTATTTTTTGTTCTCTTTGTTGATTAACAGCAACAATCGCATCAAAAATCTTTTGCTCATCTAAATCAGACAAAGAAACTCAATTAGCAATAGACATATCTCGACTTTTGTTTCTTATTTTGAGATATTCATAAGCAATTTCATCAGTACTCATAATATGATTTGAATTAGCTCTTCTAATATAATATCTTCATCTAAAAGAAACTGGTTTAGACGGATATTCAGATATTGAAAAACAGATAATTTGTTTTTTATCAACCAAAAATAATTCTACATCAGGTGTTATTTTATTATCCGTCTTTTGCTTTACCTCATTTAACCAATTTTGAATAGATTCTTTGGATATATCAACACCAATTATATCTCCCTTATCAGAAATTCATATAAAAACGTTTCATCATCTCATATTCGCAAAAGCAACCAAACTTTCTATCACCCTATCAGAAAAAGACTCCTTGAATTCTAAGTTTTCTCACTCTCATTGTTTGAGTAAATTTTCAATATTTATCATGTAAGACAAAATTATAAAACCGCTTACACAATTTTATCCAAACAAAAAAAAATCAATATATTTTTTGACAAGCTTATTTACCTCTCATCCTCATCACCTCACTCTTCAACATCATCGCCCTCTTCCAATTCACCCCAACAAATACCAAAAAGAAAGCAAATCCAAGTCCAACTAATTTCCACAAATTACTATATCTCATCATATCATCAAAGACAAACAAATCAGACTTTATAATCCATATTCAAACACTAAGTATCAACGCAAGAATTGTATTTTTTAGTATAAATTTCCAATCCACCCCAAATTTTATATCTTTATATATCAAACGAAAACTCAACCAAAATAACAATCCATACCCAGCACCCAAAGCCAGAATTGATCAATAAATTCAGATTGTATATAATCCTACCAAAGAAACTATTGCCACCACAACCACAGAAATTAAAAGCATTTTCACCCTTTCTTTGATTTTTCCCATACCTGCAATAACCGCAAAATTAAACCCAACAAAAATAGTGAAAATACTAAAAATCGATCACCAACTTAGCATTTCTCCAGAAAATACGAACTTTTGGCCAAAAAGCACCAACGCAGTTTCCGGTCACAAAACAACAAAAAAACTTGCCAAAAGCAAACTAAACACAGCAAAATACGTATAGAAAAACCTATATAAATTTCTTAGTTTTTCGTTGTCTTTCTTGGTTATCAACTCAGAAACCAATGGAAAAATCAAACCAATAATTGGTCAAACAAGCATTATCGATATACCAAACAAACTTATAAAATTAGTATAATAACCAGCTGATTCTGGCCCCAAAACAACGATAACCAACTGTTGAATAATTTGCCCAAAAAGATGCCCAGCATTGAGCCCCACAAAACACCAAAACGCATAACCAAGATATTCTTTTATCATAGGTTTTTCCAAAACAATTTCTCATTGAAGAAGCGTTTTTCTATAGTTTTTGTAAAACAAAACCCCTGCAACCAAAATTCCCACAGCCAATCCCAAAACTCGGTTGAGACTATACCATTCTATACTTTGTCTTCACGTCACGAAGAAAAAAAACGTAAATCAAACAATACTTCGCATCCTCACAAAATCTACAAACTGGAACGAAAACGTATTTTGAAAAGCCACAAAAACACTTTGTAATATCTGAAACAAATTTATCCCCAAAAAGTAAAAACAAAAATACCTGAGAATAACTTCAGCACTTGGACTATGAAAATAATTTTGTGCCAACCACGGAGCTCCAAACCACAACAACAAAACAATCAAAAGCCCTGTAGAAAACTGAGCAAACAAACTCAAATATAAAGAAGTTTTGATATAATTATATTGCTTTTTAATCCAATATCTTGGCAAAAAATATTGCAAACTTTCCGTCAAACCCAAATCATTATATACACTCAAAAGTCATATCAAACCAACCACACTATACAATACTCAAACATCTGCCACAGAAACCGAATTGGAAATCAAAACTTTGATAATATATCCTGCTGGTGCCACCAAAAACGAAAAAAGATATAACCAGAATCATTTTTTGATTAGTTTTTCTCAAAGTGGCTGATCTTGCAACAATTCTTGATCCATAGTATCGATAACATATAAAACACATAAATGCAAAAGTGGCAATCTATCACTCAGTCATTGCGAACAAATGTGAAGCAATCCATTATGTCATTGCGAACGTTAGCGTGGCAATCCATCTTGATTACTTTATCTCGGCTTCCATACACCCCCCAATCTTCTCACCACATAAATCACCCTCTCAATATCTCATTCAAAAAGTTTATAGGTATGTCTCTTCTCAAGCCTCAAATTCATTTCTCCACAAAGCTGCAAAAGATCTTGTCTTTCTTGTTCATCAACTTGTTTAAACAATATCCAAACACCTCCTTGTTTTAATAAATGTTTGGTCCAAGGCAAGAGTTTATCAACATAAGCGACAGCTCTCGCTGTAATCACATCAAACTGCAAATCTTTGCATTCCTCTGCTCTTTTCCAAAGCAATTCTATATTACTAATTTCAAGTTGTTTCGCCATATCTCAAATCGCATCAAGTTTTTTTCTCACAGAGTCCATTCCCGTAAAATGTACATCAGGATATTCTATAGCCAATGGCAAAAGCGGAAATCCTCATCATGTCCCCACATCACACACGTGCATCTCTGATTGGAAATCAAAAACTTTGGAAACTTCCAAAGCATCACGAATATGTTTATCATAAACTCCTTGTTCATCTCTAATAGCACTCAAATTAATCTGACTATTCTTCTCCAAAAATATTTTTATCAATTTCTCTCGTTTTTGTTCCATAATAATACAAATCATCTAAAAACACTTACTTGTCATTGCGAGTAACAACGAAGCAATCCAGACTCCGTACAGACGTTTTAACAAAACGTCTTTATAAATCCGATCACGTACAGACGCGATTAATCGCGTCTCTAAAAAACACAATTCTTTTACACATAATCCCGCACAACTCTATCTCCAAAATATTTTCTAAACAATCAATCAAACACTTCTCTATCTGTAGCTGAAACTCTAACCAAACCATCTTCATCAACTTCCAAATCTTTCAATAATTTAAATTCTGATTCTTTTTTTTGTATAGTTATCCAATCTTGTTTATTATAAATCAAGGTCGCTAGAAATATACTATTCACATTATTTATATCAATTTCCTGACAAAGTTCACGCAAAAATTGCTCATAAATTTCCACATATCCAGGCACTGGCAACAAAGGCAAAAACCTAAGTCCCACCTTCCATCATTTTGCCTGCAATGTTTTGATTGCAGATATTCTAGACTTCAAAGACGAAGATCAATGTTCATAACTTTCAATAATAGCTTGAGGATTCAAAGAAAATGCTATTTCAGTATTTTGAGGAATTATATCCAAATCCAATAATGACTGAATATTTCCAGACTTCGTACGCGTTTCCATCAACACATTATCAAATTGTTCAAAAAACGGGATAAACGACTGATGAAATCACGACAACGACTCCATTCCCACAAGATCGGAATAATTACTCGCATAAAAAACTATTTTACCTTTATATCACTCATCTCTAAGTTCAATTATTTTTCTCCTGAGCTCTTCTTGAATATCTGAGTAGTTCACAAAGATCACTGGAAAATCATTCTTAAATGCACCCTTGAGATAACAGTAAGCACAATCAAAGATACAATTAAGCTGAGTTACAAAAAAGAATGCTTTACAATCTGGATACCCATAATTTTCTGGAACAGGAAATAATTTTAAACGATCACTTTTCGCCAAAATCAAACATTTCTCCGTAGGATATCCTATTTTTTTATCAAACACATTTTTATAATGCTGAATCTCCACAACACTCGAATCAGAAAATCTCGACAAAATCTTTTTCGTCAACGGATATTCTTTCGCATGTTGTTCGAGATATATAAGCATTTTTAATTATTTTAAAAATAATACGTTTTATTATTTAGACATTGCTGTTTTTAATGTTATTCCCGCTTAAAGAATTTGGGGCGGGAATCTAACTAATCAATTTGGATTTTCGCCCCAAATGACAATGCGGAAATGACATAGCAACGTAAATCTTGATGATGGATGAATTTTATTTGTTTTTTATTGTGAAAAGAACTAATAACTTTTGTGTTTTTTGCCGTTAAAAAAATGTAACAGTGACGGTTATATATTATTTATTGAGCTTAGAACTTAGAAAATAAACAAATAGATAACAAGTGAGCGTTTATATTTTTAGGCATAAAAAACACATGTAGCCAGTTTGTTTGTGTTTTTTGCCGTTAAGAAAATATAACAGCGAACGGTTATCTATTGTTTATTTTCTATTACGAAACAGCTTCAATCTCTCATTCCTTCAAATCACCCAACTCAAATTCCCCTTCACGAATTCTCACCAAATCCTCTACATGGTATCTCATCGTACTCATCATTCTCCTAATATGCCTTTTCTTCCCTTCATTCAAAACCATTCTCACTACACATGAAGGACTTTTCACCACATCTTCAATCAAAAATTTCTTATATTTTTCATACATTTTATCATCCAAAATCTGACATTCAATAGCTTTTAAATTCTCTTCTTGATCATCAATTCCATCCAAACAGGTTTGGGCATCTTGTTGACGAAAAGATTTATTGAGCGTAACAAGATATTCTTTGGTTATTCCATGGCGAGGATGCTCATATTGATCAACCATTTTGGCATCATTGGTCATCAAAACAAGCCCACGACTATTACTATCCAACCTTCCTATATAATACCATCCGTGATATTCTTTTGGTAAAATTTCGTAAATTGTAGCATTATGTGGATCTGATTTGCTACAGACATATCCTATCGGTTTATAAAAAACAACAAATTCAGATTCTTTTTGATTATTTGAAATTGTACAAATCCAAGTTTGGTCCTGAAATTTCACAACATCTCAATCGCTTATTACCTCACCATAAGATTCTACTTTTTTATCATTCACAAAAACATTTCCTGCATCAATTACCGCAGTAATATTTCTTCTAGACAATCATTGTTGTTGCAAAAATTCACGTAATTTCATAACATTTTTCTAATAAACAAAAAAAGCCGAATAATCGACCTTTTTTTAATGTTTCAGAAATAAGTTTCAACTGATAATTATTCAGCAACTACTTCAGCTGGTACTTCTTCAGCTGGCATTTCTTCTACAATTTCTTCAACTGATACTTCTTCAGCTGGCATTTCTTCTACAACTGGAGCTTCTTCTACAACTGGAGCTTCAACTACTTCTTCAGCAACTGGTTCCATAATTTCTTCTTCAGTTGGATTTGTATTTACACATCCAGCTAATAATAATACAGCAAAAGCAGCTGTTAATGTCAATAATTTTTTCATTACAATCAAATTTACAAAAATAAAATTTTTATGACGCCGCCAATATAGAAAAAAAAACTATTTTTGCAAGTCTTTTATCATTTTTTTTGAAAAAAGAAAACAAAAAGTAAGGAAAGCATTGAAAATCAAATACAAAAAACATATATATTAAAAAACCTTTAAAAAAAGAAAAAACATATGGATAAAGTTCAATTCTGACAGAAAACACAAGAAGTAAATAAAAAATACCAACAAATACATAAAATATTGTTCAAATATTGAATTTTTTTACTTATTGCAATTTTCTCTGGAATAAAAATATATGCAATTTTTTCAAATAAAAACAACGAATTAGCTCAAATAAATTCATTAGAAAGTCAAAAAGAAATAAAAATAAAAGAATTTAACCAAAAACTACAACAAATAAATAAGCAAAAATCATTTACATGAGAATTTGCTTTATGACAAATATCAGAAACAGAAGAATATATAGAATCCTTCAACAATTTATTGTATTATAAGGGATTTGTTGTTCCAAGATTTTTCTGGGTATCACAAACAGCTCCAATACAAAATATAGACTACTTCAAAAAATGAGATTACAATATAGAAGAATTAGATACTCTATTCAAAAACATTTTTATATGAAGCAACAAAAACACAAATCAACCACCAAGAAACACATCATTTCCACTTCCAAAATGAATCACTGAAGAATTTAATCTTGAATGCTTATTTCAAAAAAAAATTAGCCCTCTTATTTGCAATATATTTGTAGAAAAATTTCTTCAAGATTTTTTTATTTATACAATAGAATCTGACATCGAAAACTTTAGCAAGATAATGAAAAACATACTTTGACAAAGAAAATACAATGATAAATGATGTACACAAATACTAAATTACACATATTATACAGAAACACAAAACCCAGAAATAGAAAAACTTCTACAATTATGTAGTCCAAAACATCAAGAAAAATACAGAAATTTTATAGATTTTGCAGAAATACAAAAAGAATTATTTAACAAATTTATAAGTAATAAGATATATAGAAACGAGCTTACAAACACCTATAAATTAATATCTTTTCAACAAATAATAAATGATGACATAAACAACAAAATAATAAACACAGACCGCATTAATTGATACTTTGGTTTCCTTCAAGAACTACTAAAAAGAGATAGAATCTGACTTTTTTACAAAGAATTGACATATTTTTTCAACAACTACTATATCAAAAAAGCAATAGAAGATGTAGAAATAACAAACAAGATAGCAAACAAAACAGAAATAGACAACATAACAAAACAAATTATATGATTCAACAATTGAAACCAACTTGTTTGATTTATTTGACTTAGAGAACAAGTAAATAAAAATATTTTAGAAAAAGAAATAATTATTAGCCAAGAAGAAATAAATGATCAAAGCTACGAACAAAAAATAGAAAATTTACTAAAACAAATAAAAAATGTCGATATAAAACAAAGATTCTTATCGGGTAACAATATTTTGATATATTGAATTCGGAAAATAGAAAACAAAGAAAATAATTATAGCCAAGATATCAAAACAATAATGATACCGACAAAATTACGACTAGAGGAAAACAAAAACACACTATCAGTCAAGCAAGTTTTATTCGAATGATTTGATGAGATTTCAGAAACCATAAACAAAATAACAGAAACAAAAAATCGATGATATGCTGACTTACAAAGATATGTAGATCAAAATAATTTTTTGTTTAGCGCAACAAACATCACAAATGACAATGAAATAGAGATAATATGCGAAAATCTAAAACAAACATTATCAAACCAAGAAATTAAGACCTGTAATAAAAACAGAGTTGATATAGACCTATTACGAAAGAATAAAATAATAACCATGACCATTTCTCACAATGACTTTCTATTAAACAAAATAGATGTCTCTGACAGTGAAGCAAAAACATTGTTAAACCAATATCTAAGTAACCCCGATATTGTAAGTAAAATAAATTACGAAAAAATAACAAAGATTGATTTTGTGCAGTTTATACAAAAAACAATATCCGAATTTATCCAGTTCTCACCAAAACAAGACTCAACAACAGAATGATCTTCAAACACAATAATTATAATAGAAAGAATTAAAAAATATTTATGAATTCAAGTAAACGATATAGTTGAAAGAAACGACAAAATCTTAATTGATTTTACAGTTGCATCTATACCATTTCTTTGATATTATAATATACAAGAACACAAAATAAGCCCTATATATTTCAAAGAAGCAAACAAAGAAAAAACACCTATTGCTATAAAAAACTTATCATTAACACTAACAGACGAAAACAAAACTCTTTTAAATATGTTCTTATTACAACCTTTAAATGTTATAAAACAATATAGTCCAGAAGAATATCTACTTTACCAAAAATTTTTATCAGAAAAATAATAACATATGTACAAAAGATTTAGTTTGGAAGAAATAAAATCAATTCAAAATACGTTTGTTCAAAATCTATACAACAATATGAAAAAAGAACGTTGTATAAGTCTAATTGATTTTTTCAAAAAAATTTTTAGAGATGGAACAGATACCTATTATTGCAATAGAAATGAAGTCACTTTTAGCTGCTCCAAAGCAGAAGACAAGATAATTCTTAGAGATGAAAGAGAAAAAATAGAGGTAATTTTGGATGAAAATAGTAAAAAAGATCTTCATAATATTATCAAAAACTTCATTATAAAAAAAGAAAAACAATTCTGACAAAAAACAATCGAACAAATACTTATGGATGAGTTTTCATCATGATGATATTCTACAATCGATGGCAAACCTTATCTTGTTTACGATATAGAAACAACATTAAGTGATGACATTAAAGATGCAAAATTTCTTTTGTGATATGCAATGTACCCAGCAGAAAACAACAAAATGGAATATGAATATATTAGTCAAGACAACTTAGCTGATTTTGTACAAAAAATGATAGACTTTGATTGACACATAGTATGATACAACAACATTTGGTTCGATAACCCCGTTTGTGTATATAATTGTGGATGAACACAAGCACACCTAGATGAAATAAACAAGAAAACTATAGACCTTTACGTATTTTTAAACAAACTTACAGGCAAAAGACTTTGATTAAACAAAGTTGCTACAGCACTTGTTGGAATACAAAAAACGTTAGAATCAGGTGCTGAATGAGAAACTCTTTGGAAGAAATATCAAGAAACTGGCGAAACAAAATACCTAGAAGAATTCAAAATATACTGTAAAAACGACGTAAGAATGACAGCACTACTTATGCTTTATCTTCTTCATTTCAAAAAAGTATTTATAGAATGAGAAGAAAAAAGTTTTGATGAAGAAGATTTTTTAAATCTTTCAAATAGCACAGAAAAAGAAACAATACAAGAAAACTCGCAACAAGCAACTTCATTATTCTAATTCATTTATAAATATTAATAACTCAATGAATTGAGCAATAAAAAGGACAAATAAAAGAAGGAAATCACCACCAAATCAACATAATTCGTAGCCAAAAAGCGGCGATACAATACTAACTAGACTTTAATTCTAAATAAGATATTGCCTTGATGATGGATGGATTTTATTTGTTTTTTATTGCGAAAGAACTAAAAAACTTTATAAATCTTATAAAATAATTAATGCTCGAAATCGAAAGAAAATTTCTTATCAACGAAATACCAGAAGATATATGATCTTGTGAAAAACAAGAAATTTTACAGTGATATTTCAAACATTACAAAAAAAATATCAGAATAAGACAAACAATTAGCACAAAAAAATGAAGAAAGTATATAAAATACTATATGACACAAAAACAATGAAAATGACTTGTAAGACAAGAAGATGAAAAAGAAATATCAGAAAAAAAATTCAACGATTATCGAGAATTTGCAAAACACAATAAAATCAAAAAAACTCGTTATCTTTTTCCCTACAAAAAACATATAATTGAAATAAATCAATTTCATGAACAACTTGATTGATTACGAATGGCCGAAGTTGAATTTAAATCAATCAAAGAAAGTGAGAAATTTATTCCACCACATTGGTGCAAAAAAGAAACAACAGAACAAAAGGAATCAAATAATAGCTATTTAGCATCATACGGCATGAATAAATTAATCAAAAAAAACAATTATCAAAACATTATAACTAGCTTTCAATTAAAAAGTTTTTATAATCAAGAAGCAAAAAAATATAGTCAAACAAGAAAAAAACACCGAAGTGATGCAAACATAATACTAGAAGAAATCAAAAATAAAGAACAAAAAAAAATAAATATTTTGGAAATTTGATGCTGAAGTTGAAGATTTTTACAACACTTAAACACTATTAACGAAAAAGATATTCAATATACATGAGTTGATATATCAGAAAACCTAATTGATGAAGCAAAAAAGATCAAAACAAAACAAAATATTTCTACAAAGTTTATTTGTAAAAATATGGTAAATTATTTATGAGAATGCAAACAAGAAACTTTCGATATTGTCGTATGAATAGCCAGCTTCCAACATCTAACAAGCAAAAAACAAAGATTTTTGGCAACAAAATATATGTATAGATGTTTGAAATATAACTGATTACTTATTATGACAAACCGATCTTTTTCACTACGAATGCTAAAAACCCATCGAAAAACTTTAATTAAAAGTTTAATTAATAAAATATATAATCGAAAAAACAACGAACGAAATAATCTTCTAATTCCTCGAAAAACAAACAAAATAATTCACAAAAGATTTTATCATATATTTACAAAAGAAGAATTAAAAAATATAATAAAACAAAGTGGTTTTATAATAAATAAACTTTGTTATCTCTCAAAGAAGTGAATTGAAACAAAAAATCGAAAGGAATCAAACAACACACTAGTTATAGCAAAAAAAAGTATTTTTACTCACTAACACATAATCATGAAAAAAAGAATTCTTGGTTTATTAGTTATTATTAGTTTAATATTAGTTGGATGTACAAAACCCGAAACACAAGAACAATGACAAGAAACAACAAAAACTCAAAAAATAAAATCACTAAAATACGAAAACAAACAATACAGATTAAAACTAGATTTTCTCTCAAATCGAACATTCAAAGAAAATGTTTATTGAACAACTGTTATGTTTTTTGCACCCGAAAAAGAGAACAAAACAACAAGAGAAAATTTGTGAATAACAATAAAATTAATCAACTCTTGATCTAATTTAGACTCTTTGTATAATGAAAATAAAGCTATTTTAGAATGAATATCAGCAAATTTTGTTATAGAAAGCGAAAAAGACATCAAAATAGATAACTATCCAGCAAAAAAAATTCAATATTCATTTTCTCAAGAGTGATATAATATCAAACAAGAACAAATTTTGGTTATCAAAGGCGAAACACTTTATATGATCAATTATACGGCAACACAAGATACTTTTGATGATTACAAAAAAGACGTTGATAAAATTATCAAAAGTATAAGTATCAGATAATTATAATCCCAACTGCCACATTATAATTGCACTACTTTGACCAACATTCAATGATTCTTTGATCCCATTCATTGGAATATAAACAACATCATCAACCATTTTCAAAGTTTCTTCCAATACTCATTCTACCTCATTTCCAAAAATTACTGCGACACCAGGTCATTTTTTAGTATACTTATTAACCGCTATTGCCTCTGGTATTATTTCTGCAGCGACAACGGATAATCATAATTCTTTAGCTGCATCAATAGCTTCCTTGGTATATCAAAACTGCTTCAAATCTACATAATTTTCTGCACCAAGAGATGTTTTGGAAACTTTTGGAACCGTAAATGGAGATGGACTATATCACGTCAACCACACTTTCCACCCCAAAGCATCAGCAGTACGAATAATGTTTCCTACATTATAGGCACTACGTATATTTTCCAATATTACAACTTTCATTATTACAAATAACAAAAATAAATTCTGACATCCCTTTTATTGTTTAGCACTCCATTTGCAAGAATAGCTTACTATTATCTTTTTTATTGCAAATTTTTAGAAATTAACTATGTTATAAATAATTTTTTACAATTAAAAACTAGTTAAATCTAGCAATAAAAAGAATAAATAAAAGAAGGAAGTCATCATTAAATCAACATTATCTGTAGCCAAAAAGCAGCGATATAATTGTAACAAGACTATAATTCATAAATATGATAATGCCTTGATGACGGATGAATTTTATTTGTTTTTTATTGCAAATTTTTAGAAATTATTTATTCTAATTATACAATTGAACAATAAAAAGAACAAATAAAATAAAGAGATCATCAACAAACCAACATCACTTGTAGTCAAAACAGGAATTTAACAATAATTAGATACTGAATAAAAATAAACATATTGTTTTGATGATAGATGGATTTTGTTTGTTTTTTATTGTGAAAAAACACTATATTTATATCAAGTTAATATTTATAAATTATATGAAAAAAATACTCTGACTCGCCCCCATGGACGGATTTACCGATGCTGCATGCCGCAGCATAGTCCAAGATATCCGAAACGAATACTGAGATAAACAGTACGATTTTTTCTTGTGGACAGAATTTATGACTGCCGATGGGTTTTTTCGCAATCCTGAAGGTGTTGTTCATCATCTTGAAACTACGCCCAATCAAAAGAATCTTATCGCTCAAATCTTTGGCGGCAACGAGGAGACCTTGCTTTACACAGCAAAAAGGCTCAACAAAGAATATAAAAATCGTTTCATAGGTATCGAACTAAATATGGGATGTCCCGCAAACAATGTTATGAAAAGTTGAGGTTGAGCAAAACTTATAGAAAACAAAGAAAAAACATTAGAAATCATCAAAGCTCTAAGAAAATCAATTGATATACCATTTAGTATAAAAACAAGAACAGGCACAAACCAACAAGATAAAATAAATCAGACTGAATTTTTGCTAAAAGCTAGTAATTATGTCGATATGATAACAATTCACGGAAGAACTACAGCCCAAGGATATGGACCACATCCTGACCGAAATTTTATTTACCAACTCAAAGAACAACTTCCAAACCAAAAAATTGTCGGAAATGGAGGAATTACCAGTTACGAAGATATTGAGAAAATGATCGGAAACCTCGATGGGGTAATGATATGACAAGCCGCCATCGGAAACCCTTGGATCTTTACTCCCCATCCCCCCACACTTCAAGAAAAACTAGAAACAATTCTCAATCACATAAAAATCATCAAAGAAAAAAATTCATCAGAAGAAAACCTTCAACGTTCGCTTATGGAATTTAGAAAACATCTCTACTCATACGTAAAAGGAATCCCCGGCTCAAAAGAGTTCAAAACCGAATGTAATCAGATCAAAGACTATCAAACTTTAGTAAATCACATAAAAACATTTTTTAAGTAAAACAACAAATCATAACTTACTTTAATTACAATATCAAAAAAAGAGCCTTTCGGCTCTTTTTGTATCATAAGACATCTTATTCTTCTGATTTTGCTGCTTTCTTTGTCGCTTTTTTAACTGGTTTAGTTTCTTCTTCAACAACATTTTCTTCAGCTAATTTTTTAACAATATCTTCTAATCCTTTTTTTGCAACAGGTTTTTTAGCAACAGGTTTCTTTTCTATTGGAGTTTCTGGTGTTTCTTCGTTTACTCCTTTCATACTAAGTCCAATTTTTCTGTTTTTAGGATCCAATAAGATAATTTTTGCTTTTACAATTTGTCCAAGTTTTACTACTTCATTTGGATTTTGAGTAGATTTGTGTGAAAGCTCACTCAAGTGGATCAATCCATTGATATCCTTAAACACTCTAATAAATACTCAATAAGGAACATATCTCACAACTTCTCCTTCCAAAATATCTCAAACCTTGTGGAATTTCGG